>ERZ1645192.485-NODE-485-length-32943-cov-11.263470_pt1 | contig 32943 bp, 32 predicted proteins | sample MGYA00575354_ERZ1645192 | MGnify/ENA primary metagenome ERZ1645192 (study PRJEB40844, sample SAMN11349763) | freshwater sediment metagenome | isolation source: river sediment | host: Sediment | place: India: Faizupur Khadar , New Delhi | collected 2017-02-21 ...
AGGAGATCAGCCCCTACCTCGACTACGCCTTCGAGGTGATCGGTCTGCCGGTCACTGTGCAGCAGGCCTTCGCGATGATCCGCCCGGGCGGCATGGCTGTCGTCATCGGGGTGGGCACCGGTCACATTGCCGAGATTCCGCTCGGCGACTTCCTGCAGGAGAAGCGGCTGGTCGGTTCGATCTACGGCTCCGGGCAGGTGCATGTCGACATTCCCCGGCTGGTCGACCTCTACATGGAGGGCAAGATCATGCTCGATCAACTGGTCTCGCAGGTGCGGCCTTTGAACGAGGTGAATCAGGCGATCAAGGCACTGAAAGCGGGCGAAGTGGCGCGCACGCTGTTGTCGATGGCACTGTGATCGCTCACCGGCCAGTCTGAGCAGCCATTCACGCTGTTCAGGCTGGCCTTCAATCCTCCGCAAGCGCTGGGGGTGCGGTCAGCCACCGCAATCGTGCCCGGTCGGTCCCTTTTGGATGCCTCATGCGCATCTGCGATGCCCTTTCAGGCGCCACAACCGGGCAGATTCGTCGCGATCGGCACTGCTCTGTGCAGAAAATCACTCCGAAGCAGCCCGTGCAGCAGGGGGCAGACACGAACAGGGAGCGGATTTTGCAGGGTAAAAGGCATTCCACTTGGCATGTCGGCCGATTTTCAGCAACCCCGGCCTCGACTAGAATGGTGCACACAAACATTCAATGATGCAGGTTCATGACCCCATTCCATCTGTCGCGCTCTCCCCTGAAAACCACTGCCCTTCGTGTCATGTGTCGCCCACGCCGCTGACCAGTTCCATTCGTATTCACCGCAGGAGCCCCGTTAATGACCGATAAAAAAGCCACCCTGACCATACCGGGAATGGCGCCCATCGAACTGCCCATCTATTCCGGTACGCTGGGTGCTGACGTCGTCGACGTGCGTGACCTGACCAATCGGGGACTTTTCACCTACGATCCGGGTTTTGTCTCGACCGCCTCCTGCGAATCGAAGATCACCTACATCGATGGCGAGCAGGGCGTTCTGCTGCACCGCGGCTACCCGATCGAGCAGTTGGCGGAGCAGTCTGACTATCTGGAGACCTGCTACCTGCTGCTGAAGGGCGAACTGCCCAACCCGCAAGAAAAAGAGGCCTTTGTCAGCACCATCAAGAATCACACGATGGTGCATGAACAGATCCGCTCCTTTTACAACGGTTTTCGCCGCGATGCCCACCCGATGGCGATCATGTGTGGCGTCGTCGGCGCGCTGTCGGCCTTCTATCACGACTCCACCGACATCAACAATCCGCTGCATCGGGAGATCGCGGCCAACCGGCTGATCGCCAAGATGCCGACGATGGCCGCGATGTGCTACAAGTATTCGGTCGGCCAGCCGTTCATGTATCCGCAGAACAGCCTCTCGTATGCCGAGAATTTCCTGCACATGACCTTTGGTGTGCCGTGCGAGCCGGTCAACATCAATCCGGTGCTGGCCAAGGCGATGGACCGCATCTTCATTCTCCATGCTGACCACGAGCAGAACGCCTCGACCTCGACAGTGCGGCTGGCGGGCTCATCGGGCGCCAATCCCTTTGCCTGCATCGCCGCCGGCATCGCCGCACTGTGGGGGCCGGCCCATGGCGGCGCCAACGAGGCGGTGCTGATCATGCTCGATCAGATCGGTTCGTCGGCCAACATCGACAAGTTCGTGGCCAAGGCCAAGGACAAGAACGATCCATTCAAACTGATGGGCTTTGGCCATCGGGTCTACAAGAACTTCGATCCGCGCGCCCGGGTGATGCGCCAGACCTGCTACGAGGTGCTCGATCAGCTCGGCATCCAGGATCCCCAGCTCGAACTGGCGATGAAGCTCGAGGAGATCGCGCTGAAGGATCCTTACTTCATCGAGAAGAAGCTCTACCCCAACGTCGACTTCTATTCCGGCATCATTCTGAAGGCCATCGGCATTCCGGTGACGATGTTCACGGTGATCTTCGCGCTGGCCCGCACCGTCGGCTGGATTGCCCACTGGAACGAGATGGTCGGCAACAGCTACAAGATCGGTCGGCCGCGGCAGCTCTACACCGGCGCACAGGCACGCGATTTCGTGTCGATCGACCAGCGCGGCTGAGTGGCCGCCCTCTCGCAGCGCCATTCGCCATCCATGCACCGGCGATGGCGCTGCTAATGTTCGGGCAGCACCAGTTGCGCGAACAGCGCCTCGACCTCTTCCCGGCTTTTGCAGGCCACCGCCCGATCGACCAGATCGCGGCTGAGGTGCGGGGCAAAAAACTGCATGAAGTCATACATGTAGCGCCGCAGAAAGGTGCCGCGCCGAAAGCCGATTCGGGTGATGCTGGGCTCGAACAGCGCGCTGGCATCCAGTGCGACCAGGTCGCGGTCCTGCAACGGGTCGTAAGCCATCGAGGCCACGATGCCGATGCCGAAACCCAGGCGCACGTAGGTCTTGATCACATCGGCGTCGGTGGCGGTGAACACCACCCTGGGCTTCAGCCGTTCGGCGTTGAAGGCGTCATCCAGTTGTGAGCGGCCGGTAAAGCCGAAGACATAGGTGACGATCGGATAGCGGGAAACCTGTTCCAGCGTGAGCCTGGGCAGTTGCGTCAATGGATGCCCATGCGGAACGACGATGGAGCGGTTCCAGCGATAGCAGGGCATCATCAGCAGCGCATCGAACAGATCGAGCGCCTCGGTGGCGATGGCAAAATCGACCTTGCCTTCCGCCGCCATTTCGGCGATCTGCATCGGCGTGCCCTGATGCATGTGCAGCGAGACATCGGGATAGCGTGCAATGAACCGCTGAATCGTCGGCGGCAGGGCGTAGCGTGCCTGGGTGTGGGTGGTGGCGATTGACAGGCTGCCCTTGTTCTCGTCGCGAAACTCCTGGGCCAGCTGCCGGATCGACTCGACGCGCTGCAGAATCTCGCCCGCGACTTTCAGCACCGCCTCACCGGCCGGCGTGACATGGGTCAGGTGCTTGCCGTTGCGTGAGAAGATCTCCACCCCCAGTTCATCCTCGAGAGCGCGAATCTGCTTGCTGATGCCCGGTTGTGAGGTGTAGAGGCTCTCGGCAGTCTGCGAGACGTTGAGGTTGTGACGGGCCACTTCCCAGATGTAGCGCAGTTGTTGCAGCTTCATGTCTGCTCCGGTTCGCTGTCGGTTGCCATGTCCGTACCGTGTCTGGGTCGGTCAGTTCAGTTATAACTCAAAACACGATTTATTCCATCTTTGCAGCGTCAGACAGCCAGTCATCCAGCCGAGGCCGTCAGGCATGACTGTAAACGACAAGGGCCTGCATTGCGCAGGCCCTTGTCGGTCTGAATCGGTTCGGAACCGAACGGCGTTTTGCCGTTACATGTTGGGGTAGTTCGGACCGCCGCCCCCTTCAGGCACCACCCAGTTGATGTTCTGGGCCGGATCCTTGATGTCGCAGGTCTTGCAGTGCACGCAGTTCTGCGCGTTGATCTGGAAGCGCTTGTCGCCGTTCGTCTCTTCGACGATCTCATAGACGCCGGCCGGGCAGTAGCGTTGCGCTGGCTCGTCGTAGAGCGGCAGATTGTTGCGCAGCGGCACCGCAGGGTCCTTCAGCGTCAGGTGGCAGGGTTGATCCTCTTCATGGTTGGTGCTGGAGAGGTAGACCGATGACAGCCGATCGAAGCTGATCACCCCATCGGGTTTCGGGTAGACGATCCTGGCGCACTCGGCCGCCGGTTTCATTGCCTTGTGGTCGGGGTCGGGGTTGCGCCAGGTGAAGGGCATCTTGCCGCCGAAGAGGTTCTGGTCGACATAGACAAAAGCAGCACCGAGGAAGGTGCCGAACTTGTGCAGGGCCGGGCCGTAGTTGCGGGTGGCATGCAGCTCCTGATAGAGCCATGAAGTCTCGAACTTCTGCTGCATCTGCGTCAGATCCTTGCCGCCCTCGTCGCCGGCGAAGAGCACCTCGGCCAGCACCTCGGCTGCCAGCATGCCCGACTTCATCGCGGTGTGCGAACCCTTGATCTTGGCGGTGTTGAGCGTGCCCGCCTCACAACCGGCCAGCAAGCCGCCGGGGAACGACATCTTGAGCAGCGACTGCAGGCCACCCTTGTTCATTGCCCGCGCGCCATAGGTCAGGCGCTTGCCGCCTTCGAGGTAGTGTCTGATCTTCGGATGCTGCTTCCAGCGCTGGAACTCCTCGAACGGGCTCAAGTGGGGATTGGTGTAGCTCAGCGAGACGATGTAGCCGAGGTAGAGCTGGTTGTTCTCGGCATGATAGAGAAAGCCACCGCCTTCAGTCTGGTTGTCCATCGGCCAGCCCAGCGTGTGCACCACCAGCCCCTGATCGTGCTTGGCCGGGTCGATCTCCCAGATCTCTTTGATGCCGATGCCGTAGTGGCCCGGATCGCGCCCTTCGTCGAGGTTGAATTTTCTGATCAGCTGCTTGCCGAGGTGGCCACGGCACCCTTCGGTGAAGAGCGTGTACTTGGCATGCAGCTCGTAGCCAGGCGTGAAGCTGTCCTTGTGGCTGCCATCCTTGCCCACACCCATGTCGCCGGTGGCGATGCCTTTGACGCTGCCATCTTCGTTGTACAGGATCTCGGAAGCGGCAAAGCCGGGGAAGATCTCGACGCCGAGCGACTCGGCCTGGGTGGCCAGCCAGCGGCAGAGGTTGCCGAGGCTGACGATGTAGTTGCCCTCGTTGTGCATCGGCTTGGGGATGAACAGGTTCGGCACCTTCGCCGCGCTGGTCGGGCTCAGCATGTAGTGGAACACGTCACCCTTGACTGGCGTCTTCAGCGGTGCGTCGAGCTCCTGCCAGTTGGGAAACAGCTCATTGAGCGCCGAGGGCTCGAAAACGGCGCCGGAGAGAATGTGCGCGCCGATCTCGGAACCCTTTTCGACCAGGCAGACGGTCAGCTCCTGTCCGGCTTCCTGCGCCAACTGCATCAAACGGCAGGCGGCAGAGAGGCCGGCAGGGCCCCCGCCAACCACCACCACATCAAATTGCATCGATTCACGTTCCACGGCGATCACTCCTCACTCTTGAGCTGGGCTTCTTCCTGGCTGCTTATGTTTCTGCTGAACCTGGCTGGCCGGTCCAGGCGGCCAACCCAGTCATCCACGAAGAACACGAAGAAAATGACAGCGGGCGATTATAGAGCGACCCGGAACAAAGACCAATTCAAAAGATGTGCAGAGCCCCTGCACGGATGCCCTCGAATATTGACCTCGGGCGACTAAACGAGGAGAATCATGCCGCTTTGCGCGTCCGTCATGCCCGGTCATCTGCCGGGTTTTTATTTATTCACAGCTCAATTGGGAAACGGCACATCATGAAGGTTCTTGTCCCGGTAAAGCGCGTCGTTGATGCCAATGTCAAGGTTCGGGTGCTCTCGGACCAGACCGGCATCGACCTGAACAACGTCAAAATGGCGATCAACCCCTTCTGCGAAATCGCCGTCGAAGAAGCGGTTCGCCTGAAAGAGAAAGGGGTCGCCACCGAAATCGTCGCGGTCTGCATGGGCCCCGCCGCCAGCCAGGAGCAGTTGCGCACCGCACTGGCCCTGGGCGCCGACCGCGCCATCCATGTCGAGACCAATGCCGAACTGCAACCACTGGCCATCGCCAAGCTGCTGAAGGCGGTGTACGACAAGGAGCAGCCGGGCCTCGTCATCTTCGGTAAACAGTCGATCGACGCGGACAACGGCCAGACCGGCCAGATGTTCGCCGCACTGGCCGGTCTGGCCCAGGGCACACAAGTCTCCAAGATCGAGGTGGCCGGTGGCAGCGTCAAGGTGACCCGCGAGGTCGATGATGGCTTGCAGACCGTCGAGCTCAAACTGCCGGCAGTGGTGACCGCCGACCTGCGACTCAACGAGCCGCGTTACGCCTCGCTGCCGAACATCATGAAGGCGAAGAAAAAGCCGCTCGATCGGATCACGCCCGAAGATCTGGGTGTCGATGCCGCACCGCGTCTGACCACTGTGAAGGTCGAGCCGCCCGCAGAGCGCAAGGCCGGCATCAAGGTCGAAAGCGTCGAGCAACTGGTTGATAAACTCAAAAACGAAGCGAAGGTGATTTCATGAGTGTTCTAGTCATCGCCGAGCACGACAACAGCACCCTCAAGGGTGCCACGCTCAATACCGTGGCCGCTGCCAAGCAGATTGGTGGCGATGTGGTGGTTCTGGTTGCCGGCAGCGGCTGTGCCGCGGTGGCCGATCAGGCCGCCAAGGTCGATGGCGTCAGCAAGGTGCTGCTGGCCGACAACGCCGCCTATGCCCAGCAACTGGCCGAGAACATGGGCCTGCTGATCGCCGAACTCGGCAAGGGCTACAGCCACATTCTGGCACCGGCCTCCAGCAACGGCAAAAGCGCCCTGCCGCGCGCCGCCGCACTGCTCGATGTTGCCCAGATCTCCGAGATCACTGCCGTGGTCAGCGCCGACACCTTCGTGCGGCCGATCTATGCCGGCAATGCGATGGCCACCGTCAAGTCGGGTGATCCGATCAAGGTGATCACCGTGCGTGCCACCGGTTTCGATGCCGCCAAGGCCGAAGGCGGTTCCGCCGCGGTCGAGGCGGTTGGCACTGCCCACAATGCCGGCGTTTCCACCTTCGTTTCGCAAGAGGTGGTCAAGTCCGACCGTCCTGAGCTGACCGCAGCCCGCGTCGTCATCTCCGGTGGCCGTGGCATGCAGAATGGTGAGAACTTCAAGCTGCTCGAAGGCATCGCCGACAAACTCAATGCCGCCATCGGTGCCTCGCGTGCTGCTGTCGATGCCGGCTTCGTGCCCAACGACATGCAGGTGGGACAGACTGGCAAGATCGTGGCACCCGAGCTTTACATCGCCGTCGGCATCTCCGGCGCCATCCAGCACTTGGCCGGGATGAAGGACAGCAAGGTGATCGTCGCCATCAACAAGGATGAAGAGGCGCCGATTTTCCAGGTGGCCGACTACGGTCTGGTGGCCGACCTGTTCGAAGCGGTCCCCGCCCTCGACAAACTGCTTTGAGCGAGCGGCGGCGTGACGATGAAAAACCCGGCACTGGCCGGGTTTTTCATTTCCAGCAACGATTCAATCAGTGAAAAATGCGCATGAACGGCAAACTGGCCATCATCGGCGGCTCCGGTCTGACCCAGCTCGAGGGTTTTCAGCTGAGCGAGACCCGCCAGATCGACACCCCTTACGGCACCCCCTCGGCACCGATCAGCTGTGGCCACTTTCACGGTCAGGCGCTGCTGTTCCTGCCGCGTCATGGCGCGCAGCATTCGCTGCCGCCCCATCTGATCAACTACCAAGCCAACATGCTGGCACTGCAACAGGCCGGTGCCGACCGCGTCATCGCGGTCAACACGGTCGGTGCCATCCCGGCCAGCCTGCCGCCCGGCATCCTGGTGTTTCCCGATCAGATCATCGACTACACCTGGGGGCGTGCCCACACCTATGCCGACCTGAACCGGGTCGAGCATGTCGACTTCACCCATCCCTACGATGCCGGGTTGCAACAGCAGTTGGTCGAAGCGGCCAGCGCCCTGTCGCTGCCCTACAGTCCAGCCGGTGTCTATGGCTGCACCCAGGGGCCACGGCTCGAAAGCAAGGCCGAGGTCGACCGTCTGGAGCGCGACGGTTGCGACCTGGTCGGCATGACCGGCATGCCCGAGGCGGCACTGGCGCGTGAACTGGGGCTGCGCTACGGTTGCGTCTGCCTGGTGGTCAACCCGGCGGCTGGTCGTGGCAGCGGGCTGATCACGATGGAGGAGATCAACCAGGTGCTGGACAGCGGCATGGCGCATGTCCGCCAACTGCTGGCGCGGCTGCTGCAACAGATGGCCGCTTAGCTGGCTGGTTCAGTCTCCACAGTGAGCAACGGCGCCTGAGCAGCCAGAACCGACGGCGCGGCTGTTGTCGCCGGCACGATTGCGCCTGTTAAAATCCGCCCCCTTTTCTGACCGGCGCAGCGATGCAGCGACTCAATCCTCAACAACTGGCCGCGGTGCATTACATCGACGGCCCACTGCTGGTGCTGGCGGGTGCCGGCAGCGGCAAGACCAGCGTCATCACCCGCAAGATCGCTTATCTGGTGCGTGAGTGTGGCCTGTCGCCGCGGCACATCGCCGCCGTCACCTTCACCAACAAGGCCGCGCGTGAAATGCAGGCGCGCATCAAACAGCTGTTGCAGAGAGCGGGCGGGGGGCTGATGGTCTCCACCTTTCATACCCTTGGCCTGACGATCGTGCGCCAGGAGTGCAGTCAGCTTGGTCTGCGGCCCGGCTTCTCGATTTTCGACGAGGAGGAGAGCCTGACGCTGATCAAGGAGATCATGCGACGCGACGACGGGGCGCAGGATGAGCAGGTCGCGCTGGTGCGCGGACTCATCTCCAGTGCCAAGTCGGGATTGCAGAGTCCGGAGCAACTGCGGGCCATGGCCGCGACACCGCTCGAAGCGCTGGTGGCGGAGGTGTACCGGCATTATCAGGAGAGTTTGCAGGCTTACAATGCAGTCGATTTCGATGACCTGATCCGCCTGCCGGTCGAGCTGCTGCGCAACGATGCCACGGCGCGGGAGCGCTGGCAGAACCGCATTCACTACCTGCTGGTCGATGAGTATCAGGACACCAACGAGAGCCAGTATCAGCTGATCAAATTGCTGGTGGGCAGCCGTGCGGCGCTGAGCGTGGTCGGTGACGATGACCAGTCGATCTACGCCTGGCGCGGTGCCCGGCCAGAGAACCTGGTCGAGTTGCAGCGCGATTTTCCGACACTCAAGGTGATCAAGCTGGAGCAGAACTACCGCTCGACCGGCACCATTCTCAAGGCGGCCAACACATTGATCAGCCGCAATCCCCATCTGTTCGAGAAGGCCCTCTGGAGCGAACTGGGGCCGGGCGAGCCGATCCGGGTGCTGCGGTTGCCGAATGAAGAGGCCGAGGTCGAACGCATCGTGCACGGCATCATCGAGCGCAACCTGAAGCAGCGGGTCCGTTATGGCGATTGCGCCGTGCTCTATCGTGGCAACCACCAGGCACGGCTGCTCGAACTCAAATTGCAGAGCTTTCGTGTTCCCTACCGCATCAGCGGCGGCACCTCGTTCTTTGCCCGCAGCGAGGTGCGTGATCTGGTCGCCTACCTCAAGCTGATCGTCAATCCGGATGATGACAGTGCCTTTTTGCGCATCATCAATGTGCCGCGCCGCGAGATCGGGCCGGCCACGCTGCGTGCGCTGGCCGAGTATGCCGGTGCGCGCCAGATCAGCCTGCTGGCCGCCTGTGGCGAACTGGGATTGCAGAGTGCGCTGCCGGCACGGGCCCTGGAGAAGCTGCGTCAGTTCCAGCAGTTGCTGGAGCGCAGCCGTCGGCAGATCTTCACCCGCAACAGCCTGACCGCGATTCGCGAACTGGTCGATGAAATCGACTACCCGCAGTGGCTGCGGCAGAACAGCAAGAGCGAGATCACTGCCGAACGGCGCATCGCCAATGTCGAGCTGCTGCTCGGTTCGATCGGTCGCCAACTGGGCGATGACGAAGAGGAACGGGACATCGAATCAGCCGTTGCCCGATTGCTGCTGCTCGACCTGCTCGAACAGCGTGACGAAGAGGAGGACGACAACCGGGTGCAGTTGATGACGCTGCACTCGGCCAAGGGGCTGGAGTTTGCGCATGTCTACATCATGGGCATGGAGGAGGAGCTGCTGCCGCACCGCAACAGCATCGAGCTGGGACAGATCGAAGAGGAGCGGCGGCTCGCCTATGTCGGCATCACCCGTGCCCGCCAGAGCCTGACGCTGACGCTGACCGCCCGCCGCAAGCGCTACCAGGAGCTCTTTACCACCACTCCGAGCCGCTTTCTCGACGAACTGCCAGCGGAGCTGCTCGACTGGGAGGGGCGCAGCGACGAAGATCCCAAGGCCAAACAGCAACGGGGTGCCGCCGCACTGTCGAGCCTGCGGCATCTGCTGGAGCAGTGACCCCTGAATGCAACAGGGGGCCTTCGGGCCCCCTGTTCAGCAAAATCTGCGCGCCTGGAGCGGATTATTTGCTGCCATCCACCATGTACTTGACCGCACCCTTCAGCTCGTCGTCGCTGCAGGTCATGCACAGCCCCTTGGGCGGCATGGCGTTGAGGCCACTGGTTGCGCTCTTCAGCAGGGTGTCCATCCCCTTGGCGATGCGGGGTGCCCAGGCGGCCTTGTCGCCCAGTTTCGGTGCGCCGGCGGCGCCAGTGCCATGGCAACTGAAGCAGCTGGCCTTGAACACCTCTTCACCACTCTTGGCGGCACTGGCGACCTGCGCGCCAGCGACACCCTGGTTGGCTGCGCACTCCTTGCCTTCGACGCAGACCGAACCAAACGGGTGGATGCGCTCGGCAATCGCGGCTTCGGTGTTGCTGTGGTGGCTGGTGCGGCTCTGCTCCGCGGCGTTGACCGCACCCATCCAACCGGCGCAGGCGATCAGCGCAGCGGCCAGCATTGCGCGCTTGATGGTGATAACAGGATGATTCATCGGGCACATTCTCCAGTTTGGGTCATTGAAAAAACGGATGGCGATCGATCGAAGCCTGTGCCAAGTATAGTCCGATTGCCGTGTGGAATCAGCACCGTGCGCATGGAGCTGGGCAGTGGGCTCTCCCGGTTTCGCCATCCATCCTGCTCAAGGTCAGCGGCCATGGCCGCCTGCCTGGTAAACCTGCCAGGCGGCAGCCATCGCCTCGCCGAGGGAAGTGGTGGTCTGTCTGGCCTGTTCGGTGAGCGTCAACATCCGTGCCGAGACCTCGGCGGCCTGATCGATGGCCTCGCACTGCCGGGTGACCGACTGGTTGATGGTCTCGGAGGCGTGGCGGACCGAGTTGGCCTGCTCCAGCGTCTGTGTGGCGATGCCGCTGACCTCGACCATGTGCTCTTCCAGCGTGGTCACCGTCCCGACCAAGTCGGTGAGCAGATGCAGACAGGCTGCCATGCGCTGCCGCAGATCCTCGATGGCCTGCTGTATCTGCTGGGAGGAGTGGTTCGACTTCCGCGCCAGAGCGCGCACCTCGTCGGCCACCACCGCGAAGCCGCGGCCCGCGTCACCGGCGCGGGCGGCTTCGATGGCGGCATTGAGCGCCAACAGGTTGGTGTGATCGGCGATGTCGGTGATCACCTGGGCCATCTGGCCGATGGCGACGAAGGCCTGGGAGAACTGCTCCATCTCGCCGTGGACCCGCTGCCCTTTGTGTACCGCCTGATGCGACTCCTCCAGCCGCGCGGAGAAAGAGTCGACCAGCCCCACCTGCGCCTGTGCGGTTTCAGCCGCCGTCAGCAGCATCACCTGGCTGTGGCTCTGCACTTCGTCGGCATTGTGTCGTACCTGCGCCATCACGTCGGAGAGAAGATGGGTGCTGTTCTGGATCTGGGCGATCATGCCGTTGAAACGACTGAAGGTCTGACTCAGTGCACTGCGCATCAGGGTGCCATAGGCCAGATAGTGGCCCAGGGTCTGGGTCAGACCCTGTAAGCGGCCTCCGCTTGCTTCTGATTGCGGCGAGCGCCGAAAAAATGTCAACCTGGCCATCATGCAGCCCCATACCAGTCGTCGAGCAGGTCGATGCCGCAGCGCAGGTTCTCAAGCCATGACAGAAAGGGCGCAATGGCGGGTGCCGGGAAGATGGCGCCATGCTGGGGGGCGATGATCTGCGGCTCAAGGCGTCGTACCATGCCGACCCAGCGGCGGCAGACACTCTGACTGACCATGTAGCGGCGATGAAAACCTTCCATGCGCTGGCGGTGGCGATCGAAGTTCTCCACCCGCAGGTAGCGGTCGTTCGGCGGGAAGACCGCGGTGCCGACATCGCCGGAGAAGAGAATCCTCGCGCGGGGATCCCACAGGCTGAGACAACCGACCGAGTGCATGAAGTGCGAGGGGATCAACTGCAACTCCATGCCCGGCAGTGCGATGACGCCACCCCGGTCATCGACCGAGGTGAAGCGGCTCTCGTCGACTTGGCCCAGGTGCGGGACGAACCTTCCCCACAGCTTGGAGAGATGGATCTGGGCTGGAGTGGCGCCGGCCCACAGGGCGATGCCACCGGAGACATCGGGATCCTGATGGGTGAAAAAGATGTGGCGAATCCTGGCGATATCGATGTGTTGCGCCACATTGCCGATCACCCGCGGAAAGACCTGCACCCCGCCCGGATCGAGCAGGATCCCCTCACCCTTGTGGATGATCAGATACTGGTTGGTCTGCACCATCCCTTCATCCTCTTCCTCCTCCCAGCCGAGCCAGATGAAGCGGTGATCCTGATCCTGATAGATGGTTTCGGAGTGGCTCCAGTCTGCCGGTCGCAACTGCGCGCTTGTTCGCATGATTTGCCTCGTTTTGAAAGAATCAGCGGGTGGGGCTGATCATGAGAAGCATAGGAGAATATCTGGAGTCGCTTCGGGCGCGCATTTTCGCCAGATGCCCGCCCGGGCCGCGTTGGAGTCTGTCCTGCGACCTTTGGTTTGCATCTTTGACACAGCGATGGAACTGGCACAATTCGCATCGCAGAGGCGAATTGTGGATGGACTCAGCCGCCGCGACTGCGTAGAATCCGCTGCTCGATCAAGCCTGTACGCGCCCGTAGCTCAGTTGGATAGAGTGTTGGCCTCCGAAGCCAAAGGTCAGAGGTTCAAATCCTCTCGGGCGCGCCATTTTCCCTCCCCCCTCACGATTTCACCCCGCGAGACGTTCGTTCGCTGAACTACTCGGGTTGGGGTCCGGTCCGTCCTGCGCAAAGAGGCAAACAGCCAGCTGCCAAGAGGTGGCGGGAACCGGGCAGATGTCGAGAGGATGGCCGGATCAGCCGTCGAATGCGAACAGCTCGTCGAGGCCGCAGACAGTGATGATCTGCCGCAATGCCCCGGGGGGAGACTGAAAGAGCAGTGGCTTCTGTTGCCGCAGTGCGTGGCGCTGCCAGCCGAGCAGCAGCGAGACCACGATGCTGCTCGGCCGCTCCAGTCGGGCCAGCGAGATTCGCACCGGACTGGCTGAATCATCCAGCAGTTGCTCGCCGCGGCGACGGCACTCGATGACATTGTCGAAGTCGAGTTGGCCGATCAGCTGAATCGAGCCATCGCTGTCGCGGAGGAGTTCGACCGCCATCGCGTCAGCCTTTCCTGGTCACTTTGTTGACCTCGTCCAGCTCGGCCGACCAGCCATCGATCACCTGATCGATGTTCTGCTTCTGATCCATCGAGCTGGCAAACTGACTGCGGAAGGTGAGGCCGAGGTTGATGCCATTGACGATCACATTCTGCACCCGCCACTGTCGGGCATCGTCGAGGAACATCGAGTAGGCGACCGGATAGATGGTCCCATCGTGGCCATGGACCTCCATCATGACGCTGGCCTGACCCGGCTCGTCGCCCGGCTGCGGCCGATAGGGCAGCACCACGATCTTCTGGTTGTCGAAGTTCATGAAGGCCTTGGCATAGGTCTGGAGCATCCGCTCCTTGAACACCCCGGCGAAGCGCTTGCGCTGCGCATCGCTGGCCTGGCGGTAATATTTGCCCATCACTCCCTTGGCAATGCGATCGAAATCCGATGCCGGCGTCATCAGTTGATCGATGGCCTGATAAAAGTGCTGCGGTTCGCGGTCGAAACGGGACTTCTCCTGCAGGATCAGCGCGATCATGCGGTCGGTGATCTGCTGGATCACCTGATCCGGTGGGGGTTCGGCGGCCAAAACCGGACCGGACCAGGGTAACAGCAGCAGGAGGGCGAGCAGCAGGTGACGAATCATCGCATTGATTCCACGCTGAAAATTGGAGTGCGGTCTGGGGCGGGTCACTTCGAGCCGCTCTTGTCGATTGAGCTGGTGAGGAACTTGCCGATCAGATCCTCGAGCACCAAGGCCGACTGGGTGCTCTTGAAGCGATTGCCATCGCTCAGCATCTTCTCTTCGGCACCGATCGAGATGCCGATGTACTGCTGTCCGAGCATGCCCTGGGTGAGGATCATCGCAGCGCTGTCGACGGGCAATGCGTTGACGCTGGCGTTGATCTGCATGGTGACATGGCCGACATAGCGCTGCTGATCGAGGGTGATGGTGGTCACGCTGCCGATCTCGACGCCGGCCACGGTGACCGGGGCACGCACCTTGAGGCCGCCGATGTTCTGAAAGTCGGCGTAGAGGGTGTAGGTGGCCTCGGGAGCGGTCAGTGACAGCCCGCTGACCCGCAGCGCCAGACCCGTCAAGGCCGCGGCGCCGAGCAGCAGAAAGAGTCCGACCAGGATTTCAAGAGTACGTGTCTGCATGGCTAGAGGTTCCCGAACATGACTGCCGTCAGTATGAAGTCGATCCCCAATACTGCCAGCGAAGAGAAGACCACGGTCTTGGTGGTGGCCCGGCTGATTCCCTCGGAAGTGGGGAGGCACTCATAGCCCTGCACCACCGCGATCCAGACCACCACAAAAGCAAAGGCCAGACTCTTGAGCAGGCCGTTGACCACATCATCACGGAAGGAGACATTGGCCTGCATGGTCGACCAGAAGGTGCCTTCGTGCAGTCCTAGCCAATCGACCGCCACCAGTTTGCCGCCCCAGACCCCGACCATGCAGAAGATCATGGTCAACAGAGGCAGCGAGATGAAGCCGGCCAGCAGGCGTGGTGCGATGATGCGCCGCAACGGGTCGACACCGATCATCTCCATGCTGGCCAACTGTTCGGTTGCCTTCATCAGGCCGATCTCGGCGGTCAGCGCTGAACCGGCACGTCCGGCGAACAGCAGTGCGGTGACCACCGGTGCCAGTTCCCGGGTCAGGCTCAGGGCCACCAGTTGCCCCACTGCCGAGGTGGTGCCGTAGTCGGAAAGAATGGTGTAGCCCTGCAACCCCAGCACCATGCCGATGAAGAGCCCGGAGACCAGGATGATGACGAGCGACAGCACGCCGACGAAGTGGATCTGCTTCACCAGCAGCGGCAGGCCCTGCAGGCTGGGCCAGACCGCGAGCGAATGCAGCAGCAGGTTGCCGGCACGGCCCCAGATGACCAGGAATTCGAGCGTGGCACGGCCGAGCCGTTGCAGCAGTGCCATCACCATGGCTGCCCCCCGAGCAGGTCGGTTCGATAGTCGGGGGCCGGATAGTGAAACGCGATCGGGCCATCCGGCGAACCGGTCAGGAACTGCCGCACCAGCGCAGAGTCGCTGTTCTTCAGTTCGTCCGGACGGCCCTGACCGATGATCTTGCCGTTGGCGATCACGTAGATGTAGTCGGCAATCTCCATGGTTTCGACCAGATCGTGGGAGACGATCACGCTGGTGATGCCCAGTGCATGATTGAGCAGTTTGATCAGTTCGACCAACACCCCCATCGAGATCGGATCCTGTCCGGCAAAGGGTTCGTCGTACATGATCATCGCCGGGTCGAGCGCAATCGCCCGCGCCAGCGCTGCCCGGCGCGCCATGCCGCCTGACAGTTCGGCCGGCATCAGGTCGCGGGCACCGCGCAGACCCACCGCATGCAGTTTCATCAGTACCAGGTCGCGAATCATCTCTTCGGGCAGCCGGGTGTGGGCGCGCAGCGGAAAGGCGACATTCTCATAGAGCGAAAGGTCGGTGAAGAGGGCGCCGCTCTGGAACAGCATGCCCATCTTGCGCCGCACCTCGAACAGCCGGCGGCGGTTCAGTCTGGCGATGTCCTCGCCATCGACACGGATGGCGCCGGCATCGGGCCGCAGCTGTGCGCCGATCAGCCGCAGCAGCGTGGTCTTGCCGCAGCCACTCGGTCCCATGACGGCGGTGATGGCGCCGCGGCGGATGTCGAAATCGACATTGTCGAAGATCGCACGGCTGCCGCGACGAAAGGTCAGATTGCGAATCTCGACGAAGTTGTCGGTGGTCCTGGCCATCGGTATCGCGAAACAAAAAGGGCTAGAATGCTCTGGCACGACACACTGGCTGTGTCGTGCCGGCGGAGGCTTTGAAAAAGTTTTCTCAATTCTAGCAGAGGGTTGTCATGGCGTCTTCAACTGCCAGGTGATGCAACTGGTCAGAGGCTCCATGTCGCACCGGTTTTCCATCCTTACCATTTTTCTGTCAATCCGATCGATTCAGCATGAAAACCGATTACCGGACCTTTGACTTTCTCGGCTCTGCCCGCCGCACCCTGACGCTGGAGAGCGCCGCGCTGACCGCGCTGGAGGCGCGGCTCGACACGGCGTTCGTGCAGGCCTGCCTGCTGATGCTCGATTGTCAGGGACGGGTCGTCGTCACCGGCATGGGCAAGTCGGGCCATGTCGCCAACAAGATCTCATCGACCCTGGCCAGCACCGGGACGCCGGCGTTCTTCGTGCATCCGGCCGAAGCCAGCCATGGTGACCTCGGCATGATCACCCGGCAGGATGTGGTGTTGGCGCTCTCCAACTCCGGCACCACCGCCGAGGTGCTGGCGATCGTGCCGCTGATCAAACGGATGCAGGCCCGCCTGATCAGCATGACCGGCGATGCCGCTTCGCCACTGGCCAAGGCTGCCGAGGTGCATCTGGATGTGGCGGTGGCGCAGGAGGCCTGTCCGCTCGGACTGGCCCCCACCGCCAGCACCACCACGGCGCTGGCGATGGGCGATGCCCTGGCGGTGGCACTGCTCGAAGCACGCGGTTTCACCGCCGAGCAGTTTGCTTTCTCCCATCCCGGTGGCAGCCTTGGTCGGCGCCTGCTGCTGAAGGTCGAGGATCTGATGCATGGCGACGAATCGGTGCCCAAGGTCGTTGCCTCGACCCCGCTGCGCGATGCGCTGGCCGAAATCAGTCGCTGCGGCTTTGGTCTGACCAGTGTGGTCGATGGGCAGGGCCGAATGATCGGCATCTTCACCGATGGCGATCTGCGTCGAGTGCTCGACCGCGGTCTCGACGTGCGTGCCACCTCGGTGGCCGAAGTGATGACGCCGAAGGGCGCCGTGGTCCAGCCGGAGCAACTGGCCGTGGATGCCTTGCAGTGCATGGAGGCGCGGCAGATCATGGCCCTGATCGTCGTCGATGAAGAGCGCCGTCCGGTCGGCGTGTTGCACATGCACGATCTGGTCCGCTCGGGTGTGGTATGATCGCGCGCTGAATATCTGGAAGAAATCTCCTTGTCCGACAAGCTGTTGCAAAAAATCGAACGAATCCGGCTGCTGGCGTTGGATGTCGATGGCGTGCTCACCGATGGCCGGCTCTACTTTCTGCCCGATGGCGGCGAAATCAAGGTGTTCAACAGCCTCGATGGGCATGGCCTGAAGATGCTGCAACGCAGTGGAGTCACGGTGGCGCTGATCACCGGACGCAGTTCGACTGCGGTGGCGCGCCGTGCTGCCGAACTCGGCATCAGTCACCTCCATCAGGGCAGCGAACAGAAGTTGCCTATATTCGATGGGCTGCTGGAGCAGCTTGGGCTCGACTACAGCCAGGCAGCGTTCATGGGCGATGACCTGCCCGATCTGCCGCTGATCAGGCGGGCCGCAGTGGGGATGACCGTCGCCAATGCCCACCCGCTGGTGCGGCAAAGCGCCGACTGGCAGAGCACCCTGGCCGGTGGCCAGGGTGCGGTGCGCGAAGCGTGCGACCTGATCATGCAGACGCAGGGTACGCTCTGCCGGTTGCTGCAAGCCTACGAGTGACCACTCCCATGCGTGCCAACACCTGGTGGATCGGTTGCATTCTGCTGCTGTGTGGCGGGCTGCTGCTGAAGGTCTCGCTCGACATGGATGCTTCCCGGCAACGTGGCGGTCTGGTCGATGACAACCAGCCCGATTTTTTCATGGCCCGGGCTGCCACCCGCATCTACGATGAAGAGGGCCGTGTGGCTTACCTGCTCAGTGCCGAGCGCTGGAGTCATGTTCGCGGCGAGCCTGGCATATCGCTTGCGCAGCCGAATCTGATCGCCCATCGAACCGAGTCATCGCAGCGCTGGCAGGCACAGGCCGAGCGCGGCTACTGGGTCGAGAGCGATGGTGTGTTGACCCTCGATCAGGCCGTCACTTTTGAGTTGTGGGCGCAGCAACGGCGGTTGCAACAGCTGCTCACGCCGCACATGCAGATCGACTACCGGCGGCGCACCGCCCATACCGATGCGCCGGTCAGGCTGCTGGCCGAGCAGGGTGAAATGAGTGGCAATGGCATCGACATCGATCTGGTTGCCGGCAAGGCCGTGTTGCCGAGTCAGGTGCGGGGGCACTATCTTCCCAGTCAACCAGGAGCATCGAAGTGAAAAAAAATCTGCTTTCGCTCCGGCGCCTTCTGCTGCTGTCACTGTTGCCATGGCTGCCCTCCACGCTGCTGGCGCTCAGTGGCGACAGCCGGCAGCCGATCGAAATCGTCTCCGACCGCGCCGAATTCGATGACAACAGCGCATCGGCGCATTACATCGGCAATGTGGTGGTGACACAGGGTTCGCTGCGCATCGAGGCCGACGATCTGCTCCTGATCAGTGACAAGGGCAGTGTCACCGAGGTCAAGGCCAGCGGCACCCCGGCCCGTTTTCATCAGCAGCTCGATGGCCAGGAGCCGTTGATGATGGAGGGTGAAGCCACCTCGATCAGCTACCATGCCAAGAGCCGCCAGCTTGAACTGAAAGGCACCGCCAAACTGCGGCAGGGTGAGCGGTTCTTCTATGGCGAGCGCATCGAATACCAGCTGGAGAAGCGGTTGATGCGCGCCTTTGGCGGCAGCGAGGCCAAGGGGGAGGGCAAGCGGGTCCGGTTGATCCTGCCGCCGCCCAAGGATGAGGCGACGCCATGACAGTGGCCGCCAGCGAGCAGGCACGGGCCGACAGTTGTCTGAACGTCAGCCATCTGTGCAAGCGCTACCAGAAGCGGCAGGTGGTGCGTGATGTCTCGTTGACGCTGCGCAGCGGCGAGATCGTTGGTCTGCTGGGGCCCAACGGTGCCGGCAAGACCACCTGCTTCTACATGATCATCGGCCTGGTGCGTGGTGATGGTGGCACCATCACCCTCGATGGTCAGGAGATCACCCATCTGCCGATGCATCGACGGGCACGCCGAGGCTTGGGCTATCTGCCCCAGGAGCCCTCGGTGTTCCGCCAGATGTCGGTGGCCGACAACATCCTGGCCGTGCTCGAGACCCGTGCCCGATTGAGCCGCTCCGAACAGCGCCAGCGGCTCGATCAGCTGCTGGATGAGTTCAACATCGCCCACTTGCGCAACGAGCTGGGCATGAGTCTGTCGGGCGGTGAGCGCCGGCGGGTGGAGATTGCCCGGGCGCTGGCGGTGGAGCCGCGCTTCATGCTGCTCGATGAACCCTTCGCCGGCGTCGATCCGATCTCGATGAGCGACATCAAGGCCATCGTGCGGCAGTTGCAGCAGCGTTCGATCGGCGTGCTGATCACCGATCACAACGTCCGCGAAACGCTCGATATCTGTGAACGGGCCTACATCGTCAGTGATGGCGGCATCATTGCCGAGGGTGATCCCGCGGCTATAATGCAGAACAGGCAGGTTCGTGAGGTTTATCTCGGCAAGGAGTTCAGTCTGTAGTGCGCATCATGCCTCGTTTTACCCTCGGTCACGGGCTCTGACATGAAACCTTCGCTTCAGCTCAAGCTGGGTCAGAGCCTGACCATGACCCCGCAACTGCAGCAAGCGATTCGTCTTCTGCAGCTTTCGACCCTCGATCTCCATCAGGAGATTCAGCAGGCGCTCGACTCCAACCCGATGCTCGAACTGGTCGAGGATGAAGATGAACGGCGTGCCGATGAGTCGATCGACGCCTACGGTGAGCAGACTTCGGCCGAAGCGGACGACAGCGGCGACCTCGATGGGGCAGAGTTCGACAGTCACGGCGATGATGAGTGGAGCGAGGCGATTCCCGAAGATCTGTCGATCGACACCAGCTGGGACGAGATCTATCAGAGCAGCGGAACCGGTTCGTCCAATCCGGAGAGCGATGAGGATTTCGAGTCCCGCAACAGCGTCACCGAGAGCCTGCAGGACCACCTGCGCTGGCAGATCAACCTGACCCATCTCAGTGATGTCGATCGGCTGATCGCGCTGAATCTCATCGATGGCATCAATCCGGATGGGATGCTCACCACCTCGATCGAGGATGTACAGCTCAGCCTGGCGCGCGATCAGATCGAGGTCGATCTGGATGAGATCGAAGCGGTGCTGCATCTGGTGCAGCAGCTCGATCCAATCGGTGTCGGCGCACGCACGCTGGCCGAATGTCTGCTGCTGCAATTGCGCCAGTTTCCGGCCGACACCCCTTGGCGCAAGCAGGCCGAAAAGATCCTGACCGACCACATGGCTGCGCTCGGCAGCCGTGACTACAGCCAGCTGATGCGGCTGCTCAAGCTGACCAGTGAGGAGCTGGGCCAGGTGGTGCAGTTGATCCAGCAGCTCAATCCGCGTCCCGGCAGCATCATCTCCAGCAGCCAGTCGGAGTACATCATTCCCGATGTCTACACCCGCAAGGTGCGCGGAGAGTGGGTGGTCGAGCTCAATCCGGAAAGCATGCCGCGGTTGCGGGTCAACGAGCACTATGCCGCCATGGTGCGCCGCGCCGACAATGGTGCCGACAACACCTTTCTGCGCAACAACCTGCAGGAGGCGCGCTGGTTTCTGAAGAGCCTGACGAGTCGCAACGAGACGCTGCTGAAGGTGGCGCGCAAGATTGTCGAGGTGCAGCGCGGCTTTCTCGACCATGGCGCCGAGGCGATGAAACCGCTGGTGCTCTACGACATTGCCGAGGCGGTCGGCATGCATGAGTCGACCATCTCCCGCGTCACCACCCAGAAATTCCTGCACACGCCACGTGGCATTTTCGAGCTGAAATATTTCTTCTCCAGCCATCTGGAGACCGATTCGGGCGGGGAGTGCTCATCCACTGCGATCCGCGCCGTCATCAAAAAACTGATCAGCGCTGAAAGTGCAAAAAAACCCTTGAGTGACAGCAAAATCACCGCCATCCTGTCGCAGCAGGGCATCAAGGTGGCGCGGCGTACCATCGCCAAGTACCGCGAATCGATGGGCATTGCCCCCTCCAACGAGCGCAAGCAGTTGCCCTGATCGATGGCGGTCCCGCTGTCGCCTTCCACGTCTCACACAACAGGAACCCTTCGCATGCAGATCAATGTCAGTGGCCACCACGTCGAAGTCTCACCCGCGCTGCATGATTACGTCACCAGCAAGATGAACCGGATCGAACGCCATTTCGAACAGATCACCAGCATCGATGTGATCCTATCGGTCGAGAAGCAGCGGCAGAAGGCCGAGGCGACCATCCGCTTTTCCGGTGGCGAGATCTTTGCCGACATCGAGTCGGATGACATGTATGCGGCCATCGATGCGATGGCCGACAAGCTCGATCGGCAGATGATCAAGCACAAGGAGAAGTCGATTGGCCGCCACCATGGTGGTTCGAATCGATAACCGTTCACATCCCCGCAACGTTGATGTCGTCGCGGTCGGCGGCGTCAACGCCGGTTGATGCAACCATCCTCCCATCGATGGACACCCGCACCCGACTCGTCATCATCAGTGGCCGTTCCGGCTCGGGCAAGAGCACGGCGCTGCATGTGCTCGAGGATCTCGGTTTCTATGCCATCGACAACCTGCCGGCCAGTCTGCTGAACACCTTGGCTGCGGGGGTCGCTGCCGGTCAGTATGCCGAGCAGCGGCGCATCGCGGTCAGCATCGATGCCCGCAATGTGCCGGGTGACCTGTCGCGGTTGCCGGAGATCCTCGAGGAGGTCAGCAGCATCACGCTGACGCCGCAGATCCTGTTTCTCGATGCCGACGACCAGACGCTGTTGCAGCGGTTCAGCGAGACCCGCCGCCGCCATCCGCTGACCGGCCCCCACCTGCCGCTGACGGAAGCGATCGGTCGCGAGCGTGAACTGCTGCGGCCGGTGGCGGCACTGGCCGATGTCACCCTCGACACCAGCCGTCTCAGCCTGCATGACCTGCGCGATCTGATCCGCCGCCGTTTCTCGACCACCGAAGGGGAGAACTTCTCGCTGCTGTTTGAATCCTTCGGCTTCAAGAAGGGAACACCGGCCGACGCCGATTTCGTCTTCGATGTCCGCGCGCTGCCCAACCCCTACTGGCACACTGCGCTGCGCGTCCATGATGGGCGTGAGCCGCCGGTGATCGAATTCCTGGAGGCCCAGCCCGAAGTGCGGCAGATGCTCGATGACATCGGCACTTTTCTCGACCGCTGGCTGCCGCGCTTTCTGGCCAGTGGTCGCAGCTATGTGACCGTGGCCCTCGGCTGCACCGGTGGGCAGCACCGCTCGGTCTACCTGTGTGAACGGCTGGCCGAACGGTTCTGCGGTCGATTCCCCACGGTCCTGCTGCGCCACCGCGAGCTGAGCAACGCACGCGAGCCGGTGCAGGTCGCGGTGGCATCGGAGCCTGAAACCGGCTAACCTGCCGGCCAGTTCGCAGCGATCGCTGCCGCCTGCTCCTCCCCGTCGTTCGATGCGGTGTCACCGGCTTCTCACCGGGCTGGGCAGTGCCCGTTTTGTCCGGAATGCCCGTCATGGCCGACTCCAACCAAGGCGCCCGCGCGCGCACCCAGACCCAGCTTCAGGCGCTCAGCAGCGCACTGGAGAGCGGCACCTTCGTGCAGATTCGGCGCATGTTGAACGGTGTGCCGGCGGTCGACGTGGCGCGGCTGCTGGAATCCTCGCCACCCAACCTGCGTGACCTGCTGTGGGAGCTGGTCGACAAGGAGAAAGAGGGAGAGATCCTGCAGCATCTCTCCGATGAGTTGCAGGGGCTGTTTCTGCGGCGGATGAATGCCGAGACGGTCGCCTCGGTGGTGGAGGGCTTCGACACCGACGACCTGGCCGACCTGCTGCAGCAGTTGCCGGAGCGGGTGATCCGCGAAGTGCTCGATGCAATGGATGCGCAGGACCGTCATCGGGTCGAGCGGGTGCTGGCCTATCCGGAAGACAGCGCCGGTGGCCTGATGAACACCGACACCATCACCGTGCGGCCCCGCTTTACGCTCGACGTGGTGTTCCGCTATCTGCGCCGTCATGACAGCCTGCCGCCGATGACCGACAACATCATCGTGGTCAACAGCGAGGACCGCTTCATCGGCCTGCTGCCATTGACCAAGATGCTGGTCAGCGATCCGTCGATCACGGTGCGCGAGATCATGGTCACCGATGTCGCGGCGATTCCGGCCTCCACCTCGGCCAGCGAGGTGGCCAAGCTGTTCGAGCGCCATGACTGGGTCTCGGCACCGGTGGTCGATGAGACTGGCCATCTGCTCGGGCGGATCACCATCGATGACGTGGTCGACGTGATCATCGAAGCGGCTGATCAGCAGGTGATGAGCATGGCCGGCCTCGGCGACGAGGAGTCCACCTTCATCGCCCCGTTCAAGGCCGCGACCCAGCGCGCCACCTGGCTGGGCGCCAACCTGCTGACCGGCTTCATCGCGGCCGGCGTGGTGGGGCTCTTCGCCGAGACCATCCATCAGGTGGTGGCGCTGGCGGTGTTGATGCCGATCATCCCCAGCATGGGCGGCGTGGCTGGCAGCCAGACGCTGACCTTGATGATCCGCGGCATGGCCCTTGGCCACATCGGCCGCGCCAACCGCTTCTGGCTGTTGCGTCAGGAGCTGCTGATCGGGCTGCTGAATGGCCTGCTGTGGGCCACCATCGTCGGCGTGGCCACGGCTTACTGGTTCGATGACCGGCTGCTGGGGGTGATCCTTGCAGTGGCGATGCTCTGCAACCTGCTGGCGGCGGCGTTGACCGGGGTACTGCTGCCACTGATGCTGCGCACCTTCGGCATCGACCCGATTCTGGCCGGATCGGTGCTGCTGACCACCGTGACCGACGTGGTGGGCTTTGTCGTGCTGCTGGGTCTGGCCAGTTGGTTGCTGCTGTAAAAGGAGGAGGACGGGATGCAGGCGCCCGAAGAGAAACCAAGCAAGAGTGCGCGCAAGCGGCGGATGCATGAACTGCAACGGCTGGGCGGCACGCTGTTGCAGTTCAGCGATGCCCAGCTCCGGCGGCTGCCGCTGACCGAAGCGCTGCGTGAAGCGGTGCGCGAAGGCAAGCGGCTCAAGGCGCCGGCGGCACTGCAACGGCACTGTCAGTTTCTGGGGCGCCTGCTCGATGAAGCCGACAATGAAGCACTGTTGATCGCCATCGTGACACTGGAACAGGGTACACAGCGGGCCGATCCCTGGCACCATCAGGCCGAGCGGCTGCGCGACGCACTGCTGGCGGGCGAGACGGTGCACTTTCAAGCTTGGCTGGTCCAGCTCGATCCCGCGGATCAGGCGCAGGTGAACGCTCAGGCCGAGCGGGCACGCCAGGCAGTGCGACGTGGGCAGGAGGTGGCGCGGGAGTCGCGTCAGCTCTACCGACTGCTGCACCGCCTGCTCGAGGCAGCCGCCAGCGCCAGCGATTGACTACCCCTTCAGTTGCCGGTTGATTCGCTGGTAAGCGCTCTTGAGCTCTTCGCCCAGCAGTTTGACCGCCGCGCCAATTTCCTGGCCCGAGGCAACCCCCTCCGCGCCGGCCCGCTGCAACTTCTGGTTGAGCTGCTCCCACTTCTTCTCGCTCTTCTGCCACTCATCAAGCAGGTCGAGCTTGAGCAGGTGGGCCTGCAGATGCAGTGCGTCCCGCTCGACCTTCAACTGTTCGGCAAGCTGTTTCAGATCCTCTTGAAGCGTGCTCATCGTTGGCTCCCGTCGTAGTCGTTTGAACCGGTGGAGAGGATGGATCATACAGGGAGGCCGGGCAACAGTGTTGCCACAGGTCAAGCCGATGGTCGTTGGTTCGATTTTGCGGAGCGGCCCGACTCACCGCGGTCTGGTTTCGGACCCTGCGGAGGTCATCGGTTGCGGGTGGGTTGATCCTGAAACAGCTCGACCAGGGTGATCTTGGGGTCATTGATCGGGCCAGTGACCTGGTAACGGGTGCTGGTGAGCTGGGCGAGCGGTTTTTCGAACAGCTGTCCGGCGAGGTAGGCGGCGGCGGCGGTGGGCAACCCACCGATGGCAGCCACATACCAGGGCAGATTGGTGCCGATCGGCAGCGTCATCGCCATGTCGAGATCGAGATTCTGGCTGGCAAGATCGATGGTACCTGCCAGTTTGAAGCGCCCGACAGCCGACTCGATGTTGATCCGGTCATCCAGTGTCAGAACATTGTTGGCCAGTTTCATTCGGCCATCGACCTGCTGATAGCCAATGCTGCCGCCGCCGAAGTCGGAGAGGTTGAGCTGGAGCTTGCTGATCAGGTTGTTGAAGTTGAACAGGCTGAACAGCCCCAGTGGGCTGGTGCCGCCACCGGTCTCGAAGCGACCATTCCGGAACAGCAGGCGGTAGTCGCCACGTGTCCGCTCCAGCGCGAAATGGGCGGGGGAGCCGGGCCAGGCCAGATTGATATCGATTCGGGCCGATTGGCTGCTGATGCCCGGCACCACGCCGAAATAGCGCGCCAGCTGGGCGATGTCGCCCCCCTCCAGCGTGCTGGTCAGCTGCGAGCGGTGCAGGCCACCGGTATCGCGCTGCCACACCATGAGTGCGTTGCGCAGCGTGAAGCCATCGATGGTGGCATTGATCTGTTGCGCAGTGATGCCCTGAGCAGTGGGCCGCAACTGAAAGGCCCAACTTCCCAGCGGCTGCTCATCGATGTGAATGGCGGCAGCCTGAAAATCGAGTGATGGCAGCGTGGCGGGATCGAAATTGGCCAGTGGGTCGTTGTCGGGACGATTGGAGGCGGTGGTCAGCGTGAGCTGTTCCAGAGCGATCCGGATCGGCGCCGAATGGTCGAGCGCCAGCTGGAGGGTGCCACGGACCTTGTCACTGGCAACCCGCAGATCGACCCGCTCCTGCTGCTGGGAAATGGTCAGATGGACCTCATTGAGCGCCTGCCCGAGAAAGCGCAGCTGTGGCAGGGTGAAGTCGATCTTGCCGACATCGGTGAACCAGTCGACACTCTTCTCGATGCCATCGATATGGGCCAGGTGGGCACGGTAAAACGCGATCCACTGGTCGAGATCGATCGGTGGCAGATTGCCGCGCAACGGATTGTGGGCCGAGAGTGGCCGAGCACTCTGACTGCTGCCGAGCAGGATCTGCCCCCGGTCGCGGCCTGCGGCATCAAAGGTCAGATCAAAACCGATCTCTTCGTTCAGCAGCAGCGACAGCGATTCCAGGCCGGCGGAGTTGAAGCGGGTGAGCAGGAACAGCGGCACCGCCTGTTGCGGCGCCTTCGACAGCGGTGGTGGCAGGCTGCTGCCGAGCCCGACCAGGTTGGATTCGAAGGTGAGTTCGCTGCCGTTTCCGCCGGTCAGTGGCAACTGGAGCTGGGCCACGTAGGGGGCCTCGCCTTGGAAGAAGTCGAGCGGTTGCAGATCGAGCCAGTCGGTCAGATCCGCGACGTCGACGCGCCCCTCCTGGGTCAGCAGCAGGGTGGTATGGCCGGTTGGGTCACTGCTCTGTTGCAGGCGCACCGTCACCGGCTGCCCGAGAAACCGCGCCTTGATCTGGTCGGCATGAACTGCCTGATCCGTGGCAAGGCGCAGCGCGCCCTCCACCTGGTCGTAACGCAGCCGGTAACGGGGTGCGGCGACCCGACCGTTATTGGTGCGCAGGTCGAGCTGATAGCCGATTTTCGGCTTCTCTCCGAGGGGGACATCGAGTTTCAGATGCCCCTGCAATGGCCCCCGCAGCTCCAGTTCGCCGAGCCAGGGGAGCAGCTCCTGACGCAGCGGCGTGGTCAACACCCATTTTTTGGATTCGGCCAGCGTACTGGTCAGATCTGACTCGATCGAGAGATGGTAGTGCGGGTTACGGTCGCTCCGGCGGCCGACGACCTTGCCTTGCGTCAGAGCAAGGTTGCCGCTCTTGCCCTTGATGACCTCGATATCGAGGTCGGCATCGCTGACCCAGACCGAGCCGGCCAACTCTTCGAGTATCGGCCAATCCGGCTGAAAGCGCAGCCGCATGTCGCGGCCACGAAAGAACAGCAGCGTCCGTTTGCCCTGCTCGGGGCCATGGAGCCGGCCCTGGTAGACCACGCTGCCCTGCTCCAGCAGCCCGGTGGTCAGGCTCTGGCGGATCCAGTCGATCAGCCTGGCATTCTCGGTCAGGGTTGGCAGAAACTGGTCTTTCTCCAGCAGGCTGGCCGGGTTGATGCCGATCGACAGCCCCAGTGTGGCCGCATCGAGGTCATGTCGGGGCAGCAGCAGGCGGAACACTCCCTGGGCGCCGAAGCGGTCGGAGCCGAGCTGGATGCGGTCGGAATCAATTTCGATCAGTTCCGGGGTCACCTGCCAGAACAGCGTGCCTTGGGCGGTGTCGATTCGCCAGCTTTGCGCAAACAGCTTTGGAAAGTGCAGGTCGAGTTGCTTCGAGTCGAACTGCAGCAGGCCGTGTCCGCCGCGGATGAACAATGTACCGTCGACGCCACTGACGGCCGGTGCCCCCTGCCAGGCCTGCATGCTGAAGGTGGTGAGTCGGGCCGAGAGCTCAAGGTCGTCGAATGCATCGGTCGTCAGCCGGGGTGCCAGCAGATGGAGTGCCTCGATCTGCCCAGTGGGAGCAAGCTGTTCCAGACGCTGCTGCCAGGCGGAAGGCAGCAGGTTCGACCCGATGAGCCAGCTCCGCCATGGCCGCAGATCGATCCGATCGGCAAACAGCTCGATGGCCGCCTGATCGGGCGCTCCGGCACCGATCAGGTGCAGATGGGTGGTCCGGGGCGCTTCATTCGGCAGCAGCAGGCGCGGTTCGAGTTCCAGCCGCCAGGCCGGCCGTGCCAGCGAGGCGGTGGGTGTTGCCGAGCTCTCGTGCTGGTAATGAAAGCCCAGCTGGATGACGGGCGCATCGGCTGAAGCGGCAGTTGCCGTTGGCGCCACGGCGGCGCTGATCTCTCCGGTCAGCCCGACCAGTTGCAGGCCCTCGAGATCGCCCCACAGTTCGGCGGTGGCCGTGAGATGCGCTGGTGGCTCGAATCCACCCAGCAGCCGCAGCCAGCGGGCATCGATCGGCTGTTGGGGCAGGCGCAGATGGAATTCGCCGGTGCTGGGCAGACTGCTTCCGTCGAAACCATGCAGATGGAGGATCGCCGTGGTGACGGGGGCCGTTGCATCGAGCTTGAAGTCGGCTGCGATGCGATAGCCGGCTGCGGCCTGCTCCAGATCGAGCTGTGGCAGCAGCAGCGGCGGCACTGTTGATGTGGCGGCCGCATCCTGCCACAGCAGCGTGACATCATGCAGCTGCAACCGTTCGGGCAGCCCAAGCGGGACGAGCAGTGCGTCGAGCGGGCGCGCTCTGCCGCCTGCGCCGGCATCGACCGACAGTGTCACGCCGCGGGCCGACAGCGCGACCAGCCTGGGTTGGCGATGCCACAGTGATTGCAGCAGATGGAGCGAAAATTCCACTGCATCACCGCGCAGTGACCAGTTCGCTGTTTCGATTTCGAGTCCCTGCAGGCGAATCACCGGCGCCAACCCCTCCCAATCGCCGGTGATCTGCGTGAAGGTGATCCGGCATTGGCAGCGGCGGTTGGCCTCGGCGCTGAGCTGACTCTGGAACTCATCGACCCTGGGCAGCAGATTGCGGCCCACGCCGACCACCACGGCTGCGCCCAGCAGCAGCGCAAAGCCGAGCCACAGCAGGGCCTGCAGGGCCAAGGTGATGAGGCGCCAGGGCGTCATGGGGGCTGGAGTCGGGTCAGCGCGAACAGGCGGGGGCGGTGGAAGGTCGCGCATGGCCCAAGCCTAACATCGCGAACCGGATCGATCGAGTGCTGGCCAGGTCACCATGCCGCAGCGTGCCAGCAGCGCCTGGGTTTCGCGCAGTGGCAATCCCACCACGGCAGAGTAGCTGCCCTCGATGCGCTCGACGAACGGCGCCGCCAGTCCCTGGATCGCATAGCCGCCGGCCTTGTCGAGCGGTTCACCGCTCTCCCAGTAGCGCGCCAGCTCCGCGGGATCGAGCGGACGAAACCGCACCCGAGTGGTGACCACGGCCGTGTGGCAGGCAGTGGCGGTCACCACGGCGACCGCGCTGATGACTCGATGCCAGCGGCCGCTCAGTTGCGTCATCATCGCCATGAAGTGGTCGCGGTCGCGCGGTTTGCCGAGAATCTCGTCCGCCTCGGCCACCACCACGGTGTCGGCACCCAGCACCGGCGCATCAGCCAGCGGCAGGCTGTCGCGCCCAGTCTCGGCCTTGGCCTGTGCCAGCCGCAGCACATGCGCCGGGGATGACTCGCCGGCCAAGGGCGATTCGTCGACATTGACAGCCAGCAGCCGGCAGGGCACCGCGATCTGCTCCAGCAGCGCCCGCCTGCGCGGCGAGGCCGAGGCCAGATAGACGAAGCCGGGCGCGTCCATTCACTCCACCCGGTAGTGGCGCCGCAGGCGGCGCAGAAGCGGAAACAGCAGCGGCCAGAGCAGCCCGCTGCTCAATGCACTCAACAGGCGGTCGCTGCGCCATGGCTGCTGGCTGATCAGCAGTTGCATCAGGCTGAGCAGCAGCAGGTAGAGCGAAACCAGCACGCAGACGATCAACGCCTGCTGCACCCGGGGAAACAGCCGCAACTGCTGATGCAGGCTGAGGTCGATGTAGCTCACCACCATCAGTGCCAGGCCATGTTGGCCCAGGGTGACATCGTGCAGCACATCGAGCGGCAGTCCCAGCAGCCAGCCGAACAGCAGCCCGATGCGTTCCGGCAGGGCCATGGTCCAGTAGATCAGGCAGAGCAGGGCCCAAGTGGGACGCCAGGGTTGCCAGTCGGCCGGCAGCGGCACGACCTCCAGCAGCAGCGCGATGACGAAGGTCAGCAGAATGACCAGCCAGTTGCCGATCGGGCTACTGCGCATCGTCGGTGGCCTCGGTCACGGAGTTCTGTCCGGGTTGTGGTGTGGTCAGAATCACCAGCACATGGCGACTGATCGCCAGTTGTGCGGTCGGTATCGCCCTGATCTGTGTGAAAGGCTGGCCGGCATTGCGGTTCACCGACTCCACCACCCCGACCGGATAGTTGGCCGGAAAGCGCCCGCCCAAGCCGGAAGTCACCAGTTGGTCGCCCACCTCGATGTCGCTGGTCTCCGGCACGTTGAGCAGCTCGAGATGGCTGTCGTCCCCGGTGCCGACGGCGATGGCCCGCACTCCGTTGCGCAGCACCTGCACCGGTACGGCATGGTTCTGATCAGTGATCAGCAGCACCCGGCTGTGGTGTGGCCGCACCGAGATCACCTGTCCCATGATGCCGCTGGCATCGAGCAGTGGCTGCCCCTTCCTGATGCCACTCTTCGCGCCCCGGTCGATGATCACGAAGTGGCGTGATCGGTCGCTGGAGACCCCGATGATCTCGGCGATCAGCGCATTCTCATCGAGGTGGGTGGTGGAATTGAGCAGCTGGCGCAGGCGGATGTTTTCGGCCTGCAACGCAGCCATCTTCTGCGCCTTCTGCGACAGCAGCAGCCGCTCGGTTCTGAGTGCATCGTTCTCGCGTGCCAACTGCTGGCGGCTGCTGAGACTGTCGCGGCTGCCGGCATAGAGCCGCAGTGGCCAGTCGGCCAGTTCGATCATCGGCGCCAGCGCCCAGTCGAGCCGTTCGCGCAGCAGATCGAGGGCATGGTAATGGGCATCGGCGACCATCAGCCCGACCGACAGCAGGCCGAGCAGCAGCAGCCGCAGGCCGAGGCGGGGGCGTTTGACGAAGATCAGCTTGATGGCAATCTCACCTCAGCCTGTTCGGTCACTGCAGCGGGCCGACCCGATCGGTCCGTTCATTCGCTGGAGAGCAGCTCGAAATTGCTGGCGTCCATCATCTCCAGTGCCCGACCGCCGCCGCGGGCGACACAGGTCAGCGGGTCATCGGCCACCCGCACCGGCAGGCCGGTCTCCTTGGAGATCAACTGGTCGAGCCCGCGCAGCAGCGCGCCACCGCCGGTCAGCACGATGCCGGACTCGGCGATGTCCGATGCCAGTTCGGGCGGCGACTGTTCCAATGCCCGCTTGACCGCCTGCACGATGCCGGAGAGCGGCTCCTGCAGCGCTTCGAGAATCTCCTCGCTGTCGAGGGTGAAGCTGCGCGGGATGCCCTCGGCCAGGTTGCGGCCACGCACATCGATCTCGCTCGATTCGACGCTCGCGAAGGCGATGCCGATCTCCTGCTTGATCCGCTCGGCGGTGGCATCGCCGATCAGGCTGCCATACTGGCGCCGCACATGGGTGATGATCGCCTCGTCGAAGCGGTCGCCGCCGATGCGCACCGAATCGGAATAGACGATGCCGCTGAGCGAGATGATGGCGATTTCGGTGGTGCCACCGCCAATGTCGACGACCATCGAGCCGCTGGCCTCCTCGACCGGCATGCCGGCACCGATGGCAGCCGCCATCGGCTCCTCGATCAGGCGCACGTCACGGGCGCCTGCGCCTATCGCCGATTCGCGGATCGCGCGGCGTTCGACCTGGGTCGAACCACAGGGAATGCTGATCAGCACCCGTGGGCTGGGGCGAATGAAGCTGTTGGCATGGGTCTTGGCGATGAAGTGCTGCAACATCTTCTCGGTCACCTGAAAGTCGGCGATGACGCCATCTTTCAGCGGCCGGATCGCGGTGATGTTGCCGGGGGTGCGCCCGAGCATCCGTTTGGCTGCGCTGCCGACGGCGCAGACGGTCTTCTGGCCATTTTGAATGCGGATCGCCACCACCGAGGGCTCATCCAGCACGATGCCCTTGCCGCGCACATAGATCAGGGTGTTGGCAGTGCCAAGATCGATCGAAAGATCGTTGGAGAACATTCCACGCAGTCGTTTGAACATATTCAGCTGGCAAACCTCGGGATGGGTGGGCGCTCATGCGGTGCACAGCGAAAGCGGTCGGGTTCGAAGGGTGACTGTAAACGCATTCTCGACCGGCTTCCGACAGTGCGGGTCATTGGGGGCAGGGTAAAAATGTGATAATTTTACCGCAGTTGCCCCCTGTGGGGCAGGGGCTGAGCAAAGAGTTGCATCATCGGTACAGAGCAGCACGGATTGAAGATGAAACCAGAAGAGATTCAGCGCATCGCCCAGCTCGCCCGGCTCAGGATCGATGTCGATCACCATGCGGAGGTCGGCGTGCGGTTGTCGGCGATTCTCGATCTGGTGCAGCAGATGCATCAGATCGACACGCAGAACATCGAGCCGCTGGCCCACCCCCTCAACGTCACCCAGCGGCTGCGTGGCGATGAGGTCACCGAAACCGACCAGCGCGAGCGTTTTCAGCAGCTCGCGCCCTTGACCGAGGATGGGCTCTATCTGGTACCCAAGGTGATCGAGTGAGCCGTCTGAACTGCTGCCGTCCGCGTTCCATCACCCCACCAGCACACCCTGCATGCATAATCTGACTCTGATCCAACTGGCGCATGGGCTCGATGCGGGAGAGTTCAGCTCGGTCGAGCTGACACGCCACTTCCTGCAGCGCATCGACAGGCTCGACGGCCACTACAACAGCTTCATCACGCGAACCGCCGAGCAGGCGCTGGATGCAGCGGCCGCGGCGGATGCGCGTCGCGCGCGTGGCGAAGCTGGCCTGGGTGCCGGCCTGCCGTTGGCGCACAAGGACATCTTCTGCACCGATGGGGTGCGCACCACCTGCGGTTCGCGGATGTTGGGCAATTTCGTCTCGCCCTACGATGCCACCGTGGTCGAGCGGTTTCGTGCCGCCGGCTGGGTCTGTCTCGGCAAGACCAACATGGATGAGTTCGCGATGGGCTCCTCCAACGAGACCAGCTATTTTGGTCCGGTGCGCAACCCCTGGGATCGGTCGCGGGTGCCGGGCGGTTCATCCGGTGGTTCGGCCGCGGCGGTGGCGGCGCGGCTGGCGCCCGGCGCCACTGCCAGCGACACCGGCGGCTCGATTCGCCAGCCGGCCGCGCTCTGCGGCATCAGCGGCCTGAAGCCGACCTATGGCCGGGTCTCGCGCTACGGCATGATCGCCTTCGCCTCCAGCCTCGATCAGGGTGGACCGATGGCGCGCTCGGCGGC
>ERZ1645192.486-NODE-486-length-32883-cov-6.298221_pt1 | contig 32883 bp, 24 predicted proteins | sample MGYA00575354_ERZ1645192 | MGnify/ENA primary metagenome ERZ1645192 (study PRJEB40844, sample SAMN11349763) | freshwater sediment metagenome | isolation source: river sediment | host: Sediment | place: India: Faizupur Khadar , New Delhi | collected 2017-02-21 ...
GCTTGTGCCGCCCAGCTTAACCGGGCCGGACACAGTGTGGTGGTTTTTGAAAAGGACAAGCTTGCCGGCGGTATCTTGCGTTACGGAATCCCTGATTTTAAATTAGAAAAATCCATTATCGACCGGCGCCTGGATATTCTTAAGCAAGAAGGGGTTGAGTTTAGGGCCGGCGTGTATGTCGGGCCGGATTATGAGGCTAAAAGGCTGCTTAAGGATTTTGATGCAGTTTGCCTGGCCGGCGGTTGCAGCGTGCCCCGGGATATTGCGGTCGAGGGCCGGGATGCCCAGGGAATCTATTTTGCCATGGATTATTTGACCCAAAATAACCGGCGCCAGTCGAAAGAAAAAATTGCTCCGCATAAAATAATCGATGCCGCAGGGAAAAAGGTTGTGGTCATTGGCGGAGGGGATACAGGGGCGGATTGTGTGGGCACTGCCCATCGCCAGGGCGCAGCTTGTGTTACGCAGATTGAGGTGATGCAGTCTCCGGCAACCTGTCGTACTTCTGCCTATCCCTGGCCAATGTATCCGATGCTATTAAAAACTACTTCCAGCCATCAGGAGGGGGGAGAACGCTTATGGTCGGTTTTGACCAAGCGGTTTATCAAACAGCAGGGGCAGGTCAGCAAAATTGCCTGCGTGCGGGTGGAATTTACTCCTGCTTTGAATAAACAAGCCTGCCCTTTAATGCAGGAGATCGCCGGCAGCGAATTTGAGATCGAAGCAGACCTGGTAGTTATTGCCGCCGGATTTTTGCATCCTCATCATTCCGGGTTGCTCGAAGATTTAGGGGTAGGTTTTGATGAGCGAGGCAACGTTAAAACCGACAGTGCGTATAAGACTTCGCTGGATAAAGTATTTTCGGCAGGCGATATGCGCCGGGGGCAATCTTTGATTGTCTGGGCGATTGCCGAAGGCAGGAGATGCGCGCATTTTATTGACCAATATTTAATGGGCAGTAGCGATTTGCCGCTTATTTAGGAGAATAGACAATGATTAGCACAGGGATTAAAGGTTTGGACGAAATAATCACCGGTTTAAGGACCGGGGATAATGTGGTTTGGCAGATTGATGATATCAATGATTATATTGACCTGGTTAAGCCCTTTGTGCGCCAGGCGTTGGCAGAGGATAAAAAAGTCATTTATATCCGGTTTGCCCAGCATAAAGAACTGCTTAAGCCGGCAGCTAATATCAAGCGGTATGAGCTTAATGCCCATGCTGGCTTCGAAAGCTTTACCACTAAGGTCAGCAACATTATTACGCAGGAGGGGTTGGGGGCTTATTATGTTTTCGATTGTCTTTCTGACCTTTTACTGGCCTGGGCGACGGATTTAATGATCGGGGATTTCTTTATGGTTACCTGCCCCTATCTGTTTGAGCTTAAAACAATCACCTATTTTTCAATTTTACGCAACCACCATTCTTTTAAATCGATTGCCCGTATCCGGGAGACTACCCAATTGCTTTTGGATGTCTATCATTGCGATAAAAGCTGCTATATCCATCCACTCAAAGTTTGGAACCGTTATTCACCCACGATGTTCTTGCCGCATTTGAAAAAAGATGACCGTTGCCTTCCGATTACCGACAGCATTAATTCCGCCAAGCTCCTGAATTATATCCGTGAAAAAGGGGCGCAGAGCGTCAAACGGAATTTGGATTATTGGGACAGGTTATTTATTGAGGCGGAGGAGTTGGATAAAAAAGGCACCTCTAAAGATAAGATTTCAAGCATGATCAGGAAGCTATGTCAGATTATGATTTCCAAGAATAAAAAGATTCTGGCTTTGGCGATCCAGAATTTTTCGCTCAAAGAGCTGGTGGATATTAAATCCCGTCTGATCGGTACCGGTTTTATCGGCGGCAAGGCGGCGGGTATGCTTTTAGCCAGAAAGATTCTGTCTAAGCGCCTGCCGGAATGGGGGGAACTTTCTGAGCCGCACGATTCATTTTATATCGGTTCGGATATTTTTTATTCTTATATTGTGCATAACCGCTGGTGGAAGCTGCACGTGCAGCATAAGACCGAAGAAGGTTATTTTAACATTGCCCAGGTGCTTAAGGATAAAATGCTTTACGGTGTTTTTCCGGAAGAGGTGATGGAGTATTTTCAGCAGATCATCGAATATTTCGGCTCCTCTCCGATCATTATCCGCTCCAGCTCTTTGTTAGAGGATGATTTTGGCAATGCCTTTGCCGGAAAATATGAAAGCATATTTTTGGCGAATCAGGGTAGTCCGGAGCAGAGGTATATCCAGTTTGCCGAAGCGGTGAAGAGGATTTACGCCAGCACCATGAGCAATGACGCCTTGGTTTACCGCAAACAAAGGGGGCTGGACAAGCTGGATGAGCAGATGGCGCTTTTGGTGCAGCGGGTTTCCGGGGCGCATCATAAGCAGTATTTCTTTCCTGACCTGGCCGGGGTGGGAGTTTCCTATAATACTTACGTTTGGAATAAAGAAATTAACCCGGAGTCCGGGATGCTGCGGGTGGTTTTTGGGCTGGGGACCCGGGCGGTTAACCGCGTAGAGGGGGATTATCCCAGGATGTTGGCTTTGAGCCAGCCCGGACGGCGTCCGTATGCGGAAAAGGACGACTTAAGAAAATATTCCCAGCATGAAGTCGATCTGATCAACACCAAAGAAAATGTTTTAGAAACCGTGCCGTTTGAGAAGATTATTAACGCAAAACTTTATAGCCAGGTAGAGCGGGTGGCGGTTAAAGATACGGAAGCGATGCAAATGATGAACGAAAAGGGATTGCTGGGCTCCGATAATTACTGGATTCTGACTTTAGATGAAGTTTTTAAGGATCAGAAGCTGGTAGTTTTCTTTAAAAAGATACTGCAGTCCCTGCAAGCCGTGTACCGTTATCCGGTTGAGATCGAGTTTACCATTAATTACGCCAAAGATTCTAAATTCCAGATCAACCTTCTGCAGTGCCGCCCCCTGCAAACCCGAGGCTTGGGGCATAAGGTTGATCTTCCAGAGAAGGCCGATAAAGCTAAGCTGCTTTTTGATTCCGCCGGGTATTTCCTGGGCGGCAATATCTCCCAGAAGATCCAGTGGATTATTTATGTCGATCCGGAAAAATACAGCCAGCTTATTCTTTCGGATAAGTATGAGATTGCCCGTATCGTAGGCAAGTTGAACGCGACGATTAAGGACCGCCAGGAGCTGCCGGCTTTATTGATGGGGCCGGGGCGCTGGGGGACGACCACCCCGTCTTTGGGGGTGCCGGTAAAATTTGCCGAGATCAATAATGTGGCGGTCTTGGCGGAGATCGCGTTTTCCGCCGGTAACTTAATGCCTGAGCTCTCCTTCGGGACGCATTTCTTCCAGGATTTGGTGGAAACGAATATTTTTTACCTGGCTTTATTCCCGGGTAGAAAAGGGGTTTTGTTTAACGATAAACTGCTCGGTAAATTCGATAACTTATTTACCCGGCTGATTCCGGAGGCCGCTAAATTCGAAGAGGTGATCGGGGTTTATGATGTTACCAGCAAGGGGTTTAAGATAATGTCGGATGTCCTCGCCCAGCGGGTGGTTTGCCTGGGGGGTTAATTTAAAAAAGCAAGACATTTCCAAGAATTTGCGGTAGAATATAGCCTAGTTTAACGCCTAGGCTATATTTTTTTCTGCTGGTTAAATTACCCTTATCTTTGAGGAGGATTTATAATGAACATTTGGCATTTGATCAAGATCGGCGGGATTACCATGGTTATCCTTTTGGCGCTTTCCGTTCTTTCCGTGGCAATTATCCTGGAACGTTATATTTTCTACCGTCGTAAAGCCAGGTTAAAACGCAGTGATTTTATGTCCAAGATCCGGCATGCGCTTAAGTCAAAAACCGGGGTTAAACAGGCCTTGGATATCTGCCGTAACTCTGATGCGCCTTTTGTGCCGGTGGTAGCTGCGGGCCTGAATTTTTTTGATTGCAGCGAAAAAGAGATCTCCAATAATATGGAGCGCCAGGTTATTATCGAAACGGTGGACTTGGAGCGTTTTACTTCGATTATCGGCACCATTGGAAGCGTGGCAGTTTATATCGGCCTTTTGGGGACGATCACCGGGATCCTGCGGGCTTTTCACGATGTTTCCATCAGCGGCTCAGGAGGGATCAGTGTAATTATCGGCGGGATTTCTGAGGCTTTATCGACTACCGCGGCCGGCTTAACCATCGCCATTCCGGCGGTAGCCGCCTACAATTACGCCATGAAAAAAATTGATGATTTTATTAAAGATATGGAATTAGCCGCTTCCGAAACGATGGATTTGATCAGCGCGATTAAAAAATGAGGAATCCCAGCCGCCGGCAAAAACCTTTTACCGAGATTAATACCGCCCCCTTTACCGATATCATCCTGGTCCTGATGGCGATCTTTATGGTGACGACGCCGCTGGTCATGCAGTCCAATATTCAGGTTAATCTACCGGGCTCTAAAACCGGCGAGCCGCACAAAGATGCCCGCCAGATCAGCGTGATGATCACCAGCGAAGGCCTGATTTATCTGGATAACAAACTAAGCTCTAAAAAGACATTCAAGGCCGAAATGGCTAAATTGCATCAGGAGAATCCGGACCTGGAAGTGATTTTATTTGCGGATAAAATGGTGCGGTTCAAGGACATCGTCGGGATGCTGGATATTTTTAACGAACTAACGATAAAGAATTTAAATATCGCTACCCGGACGGAATAAACTGTGTTGATTTTTGGTTAACGTATCAGGAATATAATTAACAGATAGGCCACAGTCGTGGTAGTCAGGCCGACTGTCAATCCGACCTTCAGCCATTGGTAGAAGCTTATTTTTGCCCCCCGGTTTTTTTCCAGGATATCTATCGCAATAATGTTTGCGGTCGACCCGATAATCGTAATATTGCCGCCGTAACAGGCACCGAACAATATCGCCCACCAAAGAGGGTTCATGTTTATATTTAAACTGCCTAAGCTTTGAACGATCGGGATATAAGTTGCGACGACCACCGTGTTGTCCAAAACCGCCGAAAGTATTCCACTGGAATAAATGAGTACGGCCGATAAAAGGCTGGCCGGATTACCGAATTTGGTGATTAGTGAACGGGCGATCACGTCGGAGATCCCGCTGAATTTAATTACTCCCGCCAGGGCAAAGAGGAAGAGAAAGAACAATACCGACGCCCATTCTACCTCTCGTTCTACATAATGCCGCATCCTATCCCGCCGGTAAAGCAGGGCGATTCCCGCAAAGATAATCGGGGTCATCATCAAGATACTGTTTTCTTCCAGGCCACAAATAACTTCAATCCGGTGGTGGAAGAATATCGTGACAAGCATCATCACGAATATCCCGATGCTGATTTTTGTCCTTAAGTCGGTGGGGATAGTAATCAGAGAGATGAATAAAGAGTTTTCACTGATGGGTTTGAGCTTTTCGTTCATCTTCTTTATTGTTTTCCGGTACCACAAGGATAAAATCACCAGCGTTACGATAAAAACGATGACGGTAGCCGGAAAGGCATTGCGCATAAAGTCTTCAAAGCTTAAGTTGGCACGCGCGGCAATTAAAATTCCTACGGGGTTGCCTAGCAGGGTGCCGGAGGAACCGATATTGGTGGCTAAAACTGAAGCCATAATTAAAGGCACCGGATCGATGTCGATCAGGTGGCTGATATCCAGGATTACCTTGGAAACGATAATAATGGAAGCGACCTCGCCCATCAACCCGGACAGCACCCCGGAGAGCAGCATAATTAGAATAAAAAGTTTTTCTCCGGTAATTTTTTTGATCCTGATAAGGCGGGTCACCAGCCAATAAAAAAAGCCAGCGTCATTGAGCATGCCGACCAGGATCATGACTCCGATTAAAAAAAGAATAACGTCCAGGGAGGCGAATTTAATCAGGTTTTCCAGATCAATCGCTCTTACCAGGAGCATTAAGCCGGCCCCTAAGAATACAAAACTTAAACGGAGTTCCCAGTAAATAAGCACGCCCATAATCGCAACGCAGAATATGGCAGCAATCATGCTTTGATGGAAGCTGAGCCCGAGTTTAGGTCCGCCCAAGAGTATGGCTAAAGCAGCAGCGATAATAAAGAGTATTTTTTTCATTTCCTTTTTGCGTTCCAATATTTTGAATTATTTTATCCAGAAGAGGGAGGATAGGATTAGCAAAAAATATTATTCCAGATTATATAGCTTCTGGAGTCAAATATCAAGTAAAATTTAAAGCAAAAAACATTGGGCGGCGGTTTTTTGAGTTTTGCAGAATCAAGCCAGCTTTCTTGTGTCAGAAATAATCCTAATAATAAACTTGACAAAATTCTTCAGTCTGTTATATTTATATTATTGTGAAAAGTGGAACAATATGATTACGAACAAAAACTGTATTATCCGGCTTTCCCGATATAAAAACGCTCTTTATAGACTGCAAGCCTTAGGTTTTGTGAAAGTTTTCTCAGATAACCTGGCAGACGCGGTAGGCGGCACTGCTTCGCAAGTCAGGAAGGACTTCTCGATCTTTGGTATCTGTGGAAATAAAAAAGGCGGTTATCAGATTGATGCGCTGCTTGAGAAGATTAACAGTATTCTGGGCAAAGATCAGCTGCAGAAGGTAATTGTTGTAGGCGCCGGGCACATCGGCAGCGCCCTGATGCGCTACCGCGGATTTGAGAAGGAAGGTATTAAGATTGTGGCCGGCTTTGATATCGACCCGGCCAAAACCAACCGTTCTGCCCTGGTCCCGGTTTTACCCCTTGAGGAGGCTAAAAATTTCATTAAAGCCAACGGTATCCGCATCGCAATTTTGGCGGTGCCGGATATCGCCGCACAACCGGCCGCCGATACGATTTGCGCTTTTGGCATTAAGGGGATCCTGAACTTTGCGCCGTTAAGGCTTAAAGGTGCCGAAGGCTGCGTGATTAACAATGTGAATCTGGAGATCGAATTAGAAAACCTGATCTATTTCGTCAATGTTAACGAAAAAACAAAATAAGATTAATTAATTTAAATGAAGATTGATCGGCAAAAGCTGGATGAAATTATTTCGCGATATGAAGGTAAGGCCGGCAGGCTGTTGGGGATTTTAGAGGATGCCCAGAAGCTGGACCAGCATAAGTATCTATCGCAGGAGGTATTAGAGTATATCGCCGAAAAAACCGGGATTCCGGTATCCAAGATCTATAATATCATTACTTTTTACGCCTTTTTTAACTTAACGCCCCAGGGGGACCATTCGATTATCGTTTGCCGCGGAACCGCCTGTCATACCCGCCGCTCTAAGAATTTATTGGATTATTTGATCCGTTACTTTGGTTTTTCACCAGAGGAGCTGGCAGCGGCAGAGAAATCTTCGTTGACGACGAAAGATAATCAGTTTACGGTGAAAACCGTGGCTTGTTTTGGCCAGTGCGCCTTGGCTCCGGTAGTTGAAATAGACGGGAATATTTACAGCCATATGAATGAAGATAAGCTGGGCAGGATTATTAAGGGTATTTTAAGTAAAAAAGCAAAAAAATGAAAGTTAAAACTATTCAGGACCTAGAAGAGATTAAGGCAGCCGGCTTAAAGAAGATCTTACCGGATAATAAAATCAGAATTGCGGTTGGCATGGGCACTTGCGGCTTGGGGAATGGGGCGCAGGAGTTGCATGATGCTTTTGCGAAATTCCTCTCCCAGCATAAAATTCCGGCGCTCCTGACTAAAGTAGGCTGTTTTGGTTTTTGCGCTCAGGAGCCGCTGGTTAATATTACCCTGCCCGGGAGGCCGCTGGTTATTTTAAATCGCCTCCTGCCTGATGAGGTGGAGGGTGTGGTCAAAGGGTTGGCCAAGCATACGCTTAACACCAAAAAGATTTTATGTAAAATTACATCCTGGGATCATTTAGTCGGGCAGATCCAATACGGTGAAGGCCTGCCGGAAATTCCGTCTTGGAATGAAGTGCCATTTTTTAAATGGCAGAAAAAAATTGTTTTACGGGATTGTGGTCTGATTAATCCGGAAGATATCGAGGAGTATATTGCCGTTGGCGGTTACTCTACGCTGTTGCATGTGCTCAAAGATCTTAAGCCTTTAGAAGTGATTGCCCAGGTTAAGGATTCCCGGTTAAGAGGCCGCGGGGGGGCAGGTTTTCCTACCGGTATTAAGTGGGAATTAATGCAGAAAGAGCAGGCCAGCCAGAAATACGTGGTTTGTAACGCCGACGAAGGTGATCCCGGCGCCTATATGAACCGCAATGAAAGCGAAAGCGATCCGCACATGCTTTTAGAAGGGATGATTATCGGTGCTTTCGCGATGGGGGCCTCGCAGGGGATTATCTACGTACGCGCTGAATACCCGCTGGCGGTAGAAAGAATCAGGAAAGCGATTGTCCAGGCCCGTAATCTCGGGTTTTTAGGTGAAAATATATTAGAGAGCGGTTTTTCATTTGATTTACAGTTAGTGGAAGGCGCAGGTGCATTTGTCTGCGGGGAGGAAACGGCCCTGATCTCTTCTTTAGAGGGTAAATCCGGCCGGCCCAAGCCGCGTCCGCCATTTCCGGCACAACAGGGATATTTAGGCAAGCCGACGAACATCAATAATGTAGAAACCTGGAGCAATATCCCGGTAGTGATGGCCAAGGGTGCGGATTGGTTCAAAAAGACCGGAACGCAAAACAGCTCCGGGACAAAAGTTTTTTCTCTGGTGGGCAAGGTTAAAAATACCGGTTTAGTCGAGCTGCCCCTAGGGGCCACCTTAGCGACCTTGATTTACAATATCGGCAACGGGACCGGCACGAATAAAAAAGTTAAAGCGGTACAAAGCGGCGGGCCCAGCGGCGGTTGTATCCCGGTTTCTTTATTTAATACGCCGATCGATTATGAAACGCTGGCTTCTTTAGGCGCGATTATGGGTTCCGGCGGGATGGTGGTGATGGATGATGATAACTGCATGGTTGATATTGCCCGCTACTTTACGGAGTTTACTACCGCTGAATCATGCGGTAAATGCACCCCCTGCCGGGAAGGACTGACGCAGAGTTTAAATATCTTAACCCAGATCACCCAAGGCAAGGCAAGATTAGATGATTTGCAGAAACTGTCTGATTTAGGCGCGGTAATCAAAGATACGGCTTTATGCGGTTTAGGCCAGACCGGCCCGAATCCTGTTTTGACAACGTTGAAATATTTCAGGCATGAATACGAAGAGCACTTGCAGGAGCAGCGCTGTGACGGCGGGGTCTGCTTGGAGCTCTTTGTTTCTCCTTGCGAAAACAGTTGTCCCTTGCATATGAATATCCCAGGATTTCTGGAATTATTCAAAGAAAAAAAGATGCAGGAGGCATTTGAATGCATTGTCCGGGATAATCCTTTCCCGGCTTCCAGCGGCAGGATCTGCCATTTTCACTGCAAGATGCGCTGCCGCCGGGAGGATATTGATTATCCGGTATCCCAAGGCGAGATCCACCGTTATGTCGCAGACGGCATCTATAAAGCTAAACAGGAAAACAAAATTATTCAGCGTTTAGCTAATGAAAAACTGCCGCCAAGCGGTAAAAAGGTAAGTATTATCGGCGGCGGGCCCAGCGGTTTGACCGCGGCTTTTTATCTGGCCCGCTTAGGTCATGCAGTAGAAGTTTATGAGGCTAACCCTTTGCCGGGAGGGGTCTTACTTTATGGCATCCCGGAGTACCGCCTGCCCAAGGTCGTCTTAAAAAAAGAGATAGCATTTGTGCGTAAACTGGGGGCAAAGATTTTCTGTAACCGCAAGATCAACGCGGGGAAGCTACAAGAAATTATTAAAAAATCTGATGCCGTATTTTTAGCGACCGGTGCTTACAAAAACATGAATTTAGGGATTCCCGGAGAGGATGCGCAAGGCGTTTTATCGGGAACCGCATTCTTAGAGGAGGTAGCAGTCGGTAAAAAGCCGCGTTTAGGCAAAAGGGTCCTGGTGATTGGCGCCGGGAATGTGGCGCTAGATGCTGCGCGCACCGCTTTAAGGCTGGGCAGCCAGGTGACGATTGTTTACCGCCGGGAAGAAAAAGATATGCCGGCTAATCAGGATGAAATTAAAGGCGCGAAACTGGAGGGTATTAAGTTTGAATTCCTAGCCGCCCCCAAAGCCTTGCTTAAGGATGCAAACGGCAAACTTAAAGGGCTAAGCGCGACCCGGATGGTGCTTGGTGAATACGATCTAAGCGGAAGAAGAAAGCCGTTGAACACCGAGCAGGTCTTTGAAATACCTTGCGATAATGTTATTCTGGCGATCGGTGAAAGGGTAGATGCCGGTTTTATTAAAGAGAGCGGTGTTTTGATCAATCCGGACGGCACGGTTAAGGTCGCGCGGGCCAGTTTAAAAACTAATCTGGATAAAGTATATGCCGGCGGGGATTTAGTCATGGGGCCCTCAACTGCCGTTGAAGCGATGTCAGACGGGAAAAAAGCCGCCCGAGCGATTGATTTACTGTTGAGCGGGCAGGACAGGTTTCCCCGGCTCTTTGGTAAGTTTAGTTACTCTTGTGCGGTACCGGAGCAAAGTAAGGTGGCTAAAAAGCAGGAGGGCGCAAAGCTGCCGGTGACTAAGCGGCGCAACAACTTTAAGGAAGTTTCTTTGGGTCTATCTTTGAGCCAGGCGTGCACAGAAGCCAGGCGGTGCTTAAGGTGCGATATTAAGGATGATAAATAATGGCAGCGGATAAGGTGGATTTAAAAATCGACGGCAAAGATTATAAGTTGAGCCCGGGGCTAACTATTCTTGAGGCGGCGGCCGAAGTTGGCATTGATATTCCCGCATTGTGTTATTTAAAGGATATCAATCAGGAGGCTGCCTGCTCAATTTGTCTGGTCGAGGTAAAAAAGGCCAAAAGTTTATTGCGGGCTTGCGTGACGGCAATTGCTCCGGGGATGGAAATTTTTACCAATACCCCGCGGGTCCGGAAAGCCAGAAAATTAAATTTGGAGCTGCTTTTAGCCGGGCATCCCAAAGATTGCCTGGTTTGCGAGCGTAACCAGAGTTGTGAGCTTAGGAAGATGGCTTTTGACCTGGGAGTGCGGCAGGTGCGGTTTCCTAAAGCCACTAAAATCGAGCTGCCCTTAGACAGCAGCTCAGTATCTTTAACCCGTGATCCTAATAAATGCATACTTTGCGGCCGCTGTGTGGCAGTTTGCGCCAATATACAGTCGGTTAAGGCGATTGATTTTACCGGCCGCGGCAAGGCCACCAAAGTGACAACTTTTTTTGACCAAGGGTTAGGCAACAGCGTTTGCGTAAACTGCGGGCAGTGCCTGGCGGTCTGCCCTACGGGAGCGATTGTTGAAAATGATGCCAGCCTGGCTGTCTGGGAGGCCTTGGCGGATCCTAAAAAATTTGTGCTGGTCGAGGTCGCGCCGGCGGTCCGGGCGGCCATCGGCGAAGAATTTGGGTTACCTGCGGGGACTTTAGTGACCGCTAAGCTCGCTCAGGCGTTGCGCAAGCTAGGTTTTGATAAGGTTTTTGATACGCAATTTTCCGCGGACTTAACGATTATGGAAGAGGGGCACGAATTGATTAAGCGTATCAAAAATAAAGGCGTCCTGCCGATGGTTACCTCCTGTTCCCCGGGCTGGATAAAATTCGCCGAACATTTCTTTCCGGGGATCCTGGACCATATCTCAACCTGTAAATCACCGCAGCAAATGTTCGGGGCAATCGCCAAAACTTATTACGCTAAAAAATACAAACTTGATCCCCGCGATATCGTGGTGGTTTCGATTATGCCTTGTACCGCTAAAAAATTTGAAGCCAGGCGACCGGAGATGAAAAGCGCATTTGATTATTGGAAAAAAGAGTTGAATCTTAAGGAGGAAGAGAGTTTTCCGGATGTAGACTATGTTTTAACCACCCGGGAGGCCAGCCGGATGATCAAGGAAGCAGGGATCAACTTTACCGGTTTGGCGGGCGAAGATTTCGATGAGCCATTGGGTATTTCTACCGGAGCGGCGGTAATCTTCGGCGCCACCGGCGGCGTCATGGAAGCGGCGTTGCGTACCGCTTATGAAGTTTTGACCGGGCAACAACTGGAGAAGCTGGATTTTACCCAATTGCGCGGCTTAGAGGGGATTAAAGCTGCCGAGATTGACATTGCCGGGTTAAAATTAAAAGTAGCGGTGGCTAATAGTTTAGGCTGCGCCCGGAAGTTATTAGAAGAGGTTGAGCAAGGTAAGTCTCCCTACGCTTTTATCGAAATTATGACCTGTCCCGGCGGTTGCCTGGGGGGAGCGGGCCAACCGATCTCGACTGATCCGGCGGTGAAGACGAGAAGAATGGAGGCGATCTACCGGGAGGATAAAAATAAGCCTTTGCGAAAATCGCATGAAAATCCGGCGATCCAGACGCTCTATAAAGAATTTCTGGGGGAACCCTTAGGCGAAAAATCGCATCATTTATTGCATACCCGTTATACGCGACGTAAGGGATAGCTTAAAAGAATTCTCTTGTTTTTTCGACAGGGTATGGTAAAATTTTTACCTGATTTGGAATCCTCCTCTGTTTTAGCCCCGCATCGCAGCAGCTAAAATCAAGAAATAAAAGGATCCTGCGCAGGAGTAATTTAAACCCGTTTGAAAATGGAACATAAAAAACTTAATCCGGAATTAGTCAATTTGGTCCAGCAGTGGAAAGGCAAAGAGGGTAATCTGATCATGATCTTGCATGAGATTCAGAACCATCATGGTTATGTGCCCCGGGAATTGTCGCTGGAATTATCCAAAATGCTGGATGTGCCTTTAGCCAGGATCTACGAAGTCATTACTTTCTATAATTTTTTCAAACTAGAGCCTCCCGGCAAGCACCGGATCGCCCTGTGTATGGGGACCGCTTGCTATCTGCGCGGGGCGCAGGTGATCCTGGATGAGATCAAGAATATACTGGGGATCAAAGAAGGGCAGACTACCAAGGACGGGTTGTTTTACCTGGATGTGGTGCGCTGTCTGGGCTGCTGCGGTTTAGCGCCGGTGATGATGATCGATGAAAAGGTATATGGCAAGGTGAAAAAGAACGAAGTGGCCGATATCCTGTCCAAATATATTAAAGAGGAATGATGCGATGAATAAATTAACCCCTGTAGATTTAGAAAAGATGAGCCAGACCAAAACCGGCCAGGCTAAAGACTGGATCAAGGTGGGGATGAGCAGCTGCGGGATCGCCGCCGGAGCCCAGGAGGTCTATAATTTTTTTGTGGAAGAGGTGAAAAAAAGAAATTTACAGATCGAAATTAAAAAATGCGGCTGTGCGGGGGCTTGTTATGCCGAGCCGCTGGTTGAGGTAAGTGTGGAAGGTCTGCCCTCGGTCATCTACGGCACGGTCAATAAAGAGGTCGCGACTAGTATTTTAGAAAAACATGTGAACGCTAAAAGGCTGGTCAATGATTATATTTTTGAGGTTTTAGCTTAGAACACCCAGGATAAGTTATGCGCAAAGTAATTTTAGTCAAAGATACGGATACCAAAAGAGCCGATCAAACCCGGGATTTCTACACGCGGATCCTGGATTATATCCGCCAGGGTAATCTCCTGGAGCAGGTCCAGGTGGTGAGGGTTGCCGATATCGGGGTTTACGGCCAGGGGCTGGTGATTAAAATCCTCCCCGGCGGGGTGATTTATACCAATGTTTCTGACAATGATATCCCCAAAATAATCGAAGCCGCGCTGCAGGAGAATAAAGTTGTGCAGGGCTTGGTTTTTGAGCCCAAAGCCAAGCAGTACCGGTTGGTTTTGCGTAACTGCGGTAAGATTGACCCAGAAAGCATTGATGAATATATCGCCAGCGGCGGCTATCTAGGTTTAAAGAAGGTCCTTACGGAATTGGGCCCGGAGAAGTTGATCGAAGAAATAAAGACCAGCGGTATCCGCGGCCGGGGCGGAGCGGGTTATCCGACCTGGATGAAATGGAACTTTGCCCGCGAGGTTGATTCCGCGGAGAAATTCGTGATCTGCAATGCCGATGAGGGTGATCCTGGCGCGTATATGGACCGTAGTGTCCTGGAAGGTGACCCGCATTCGGTGATCGAAGGCTTAATTATCGCCGCTTTTGCCATCGGCGCATCCCGCGGCTATTTTTATATCCGCGCCGAATACCCGCTGGCGGTAGAAAGAATTAAGCGCGCGATCGAGCAGGCTTATGCTTATGGTTTACTGGGCCAGAATATATTAGGGACTGCTTTTAATTTGGATTTGGAGATCCGGCTGGGCGCCGGCGCTTTTGTTTGCGGAGAGGAAACGGCTTTAATTGCTTCGATTGAAGGCAAAAGAGGTACTCCGCACCCGCGGCCGCCTTATCCTTCGGTTAAAGGCCTCTGGGGCAAACCCACGGTCATTAATAACGTTGAAACTTTAGCTAACATCCCGGTTATCATTACTAAGGGTGGAAAATGGTTTGCGCAAATTGGCACTACTACTTCTAAGGGGACTAAGGTTTTTGCGGTCACCGGCAAAGTAAAAAATTCCGGATTGGTCGAGATTGCGATGGGGGCAACCCTGCGGGATATCGTGGAAGGTATTTGCGGGGGAACATTCTCCGGCAAGCCGATCAAAGCCGTGCAGACCGGCGGGCCTTCGGGCGGAGTAATCCCGCAGGAATTACTGGATACGCCGGTAGATTATGAAAATTTGCAAAAGCTGGGTTCGATCATGGGCTCGGGGGGCATGATCGTTATCGATGAAGATGACTGTATGGTGGATATCCCTAAATTTTACCTGGGTTTTTGTGTGGAAGAGTCATGCGGTAAGTGCGCGCCCTGCCGGGTCGGGGGCTTCCAAATGCTGGGCTATCTTAAAAAAATATCGGAAGGCAAAGGTAAGCCGGAGGATTTAGGGCAGCTCAGGCGGATCGCTCAGGCAATGCAAAAGGCTTCGCTTTGCGGCTTAGGGCAAACCGCCTCTAATCCTGTCTTGTCCACTTTGAAATATTTTGAAACCGAATACAACGAACATATTATTAATAAAAGATGCCCGGCCGGCAAGTGCAGCCATTTGGTGACTTACACTATTCTTGAAGATAAGTGTAAACGTTGCGGCCTCTGTGCGATTAACTGTCCGGTTAAAGCTATCCCCGGGGATAAGGAGAACGGGTATAGCATTCTGCAGGATAAGTGTATTAAATGCGGCCGGTGTTTTGATGTATGTAAATTTAAGGCGGTGTTAAAAAAATAAAATGGAAAAAGTTGTGAAAGCTAAAATTAACGGTATTTTATTAAGGGTAGAAGCCGGCACCACGATTCTGGAGGCAGCCAAAAGGGTACAGATTAAGATCCCCACCCTTTGTAAGCATCCTGATCTGCCGCCTTCGGCATCCTGCGGCATCTGCATCGTCAAAAATAAAGGATCAAACAAGATGCTGCGGGCTTGTTGCACGCCGGTCGAAGAGGGGATGGATATTATTACGCATGATCCGGAAATCGTGGAGATCAGAAGAACGGTGATTGAGCTGATTCTTTCTAATCATCCCAATGATTGTTTAAAATGTGCCCGGAACAACGAATGTGAGCTACAGAGATTAACCGCGGAGTTTGGCATTAAAGAAGAATCCTTCCCGCAATTCTTAAGGGACCTGCCGATGGATACCTCGACCCGGGCGGTGGATTTGGACCCGAAGAAATGTATCCTTTGCGGCAGATGCGTCCATGTCTGCCAGGAATGCCAGGATGTGTGGGCGCTTTCATTCCTTGAGAGAGGGATTAAAACCCGGATTTCTCCGGCCGGAGATATCCAGCTGGCGGATTCTCCTTGCGTAAAATGCGGCCAATGTTCGGCGCACTGCCCCACGGGCGCTTTTGTCGAGCAGGACCATACTGCGCTTGCCTGGAAAGCCTTGCAGGACCCGGATAAGTATTGTGTAGTGCAGATCGCCCCGGCGGTGAGGGTTTCTATCGGGGAGGCCTTTGGCCAGGTGGGCAAAAATTATACCAAGAAGCTTTATGCCCTCCTGCGGCGTTTAGGTTTTAACGCAGTTTTTGATACTTCTTTTGCCGCGGACGTCACGATCATGGAAGAAGCCAGTGAATTCGAAGAAAGGCTGCTTTCCGGGACCCGCCCGCTGCCGTTGATTACCACCTGTTGCCCTTCCTGGGTAGATTTTATGGAGAAATTCCACGGGGATATGATCGAACATTTCTCCAGCTGTAAATCTCCGCATGAAATTTTAGGTGTATTGGCGAAAACTTATTATGCTGAAAAAAATAAGATCGATCCGGCTAAGATCTTTATGGTTTCGATCATGCCTTGCACCTCAAAAAAATACGAAATTACCAGGAATGAGGAGATGTCGGCGTCCGGGTATCAGGATATCGATGTTGTGCTTTCAACCCGCGAGCTGGTAAGAATGATCAAACAGGCGGGAATAGATTTTGAGAATTTACCGGATGAGGAAAGTGACTGTATTTTGGGCGAATACGCGGGTGCGGGAGTAATTTTTGGGGCCACCGGCGGCGTAATGGAGGCGGCGTTACGTACCGCGCATTATTTTGTTACCGGCAAGGAACTCAAAAAAGTGGAATTTGAGAATGTGCGCGGGTTAAAAGGGGTTAAAGAAACTGAAGTAGAAATCAGCGGCAAAAAGCTAAAAATAGCGATCGCCCACGGTTTAAGCAATGTCGAATACATTATTAATAAAGTACGCAAAGCCAAGCAGGCGGGGCAGGAGCTGCCGTATCATTTTATTGAAGTGATGGCTTGCCCCGGCGGCTGTGTCGGCGGCGGCGGCCAGCCTTATATGGTGACCGACGAGTTGCGGATCAAAAGGGCACAGGCTCTTTATGAGGACGATAATCAAAAAGAAGTGCGCAGCAGCCATCAAAACCCGTATATCAAAAGGCTTTATAAGGAATATTTAGGCAAGCCTTTAAGCGAGAAGGCAGAAAAACTTCTGCACGTGCATTATAAGGCCAGGCCGATTTATGTAAAATAGCCGTTTAAGCTAAACGGACAATTTAGAATCCTGCGGTAAGGAGCTTGCTCTGAATCCAAGGGGATGTAACTTTAAGATCCCAATCTTTCTGCAGGAAATAATGCGACTGGTTGGGTTTTTTGTTGGCCACGAGGCCACGCCGACGCAAATCCAATTAGCGTCGGGCAAAGCGATAGGTTAATTATAGGCATAAGAGGGATTCCGCCTCAGAAGCACGTAAAAATTCTCTAGAATTTTTACGATTCGGCGGAATAAATTCGCAGACGTCCGCCTAAAACGGCGGACTATAACTTACGTCAGCACTGCGTGCTTCCGTAAGTTATCTGCTCATTTAAAGGAGGATAAAGATGGGAAAACGCTTGGGTTTTGTAGGGATGATTATCCACAACCGTAAAAAAACTGCGCCGGTGGTGAACAAGATTTTGACGGAGTTCGGCGACCTGATTATCGGCCGCATGGGGATCCCGCATGTAAAAAGGGACCATAGCGTGATCGTCGTGATCGTAGATGCCTCTACCGATGAATTAGGCGCCTTAACCGGGAAGCTTGGCAAAATCGAAGGAGTAGTGGTAAAGTCAGGATTGACTAAAGATGAAATATGTAAATGAAGAAAAAATAAATAATTTATTAGCAGATACGGTCAGATTGGACCCTGAGGGCTTGGACAGTATTTTGGCAAAAGCCAAATCCTTACAGCGTTTGACCCTTAAAGAGTCGGCAGGATTATTGTCGGTAACCGACTCTGAAGGGGTCCAAAAGATATTGTCTGCCGCCAGTTTTGTCAAGGATGCAATTTACGGCCGCCGGGTAGTTTTATTTGCTCCGCTCTACATCAGCAATCTTTGTTCTAACCGTTGTTTATACTGCGCTTTTAAAGCGGATAATACCTCGCTTAAGCGCCGGGCGCTAACGATTCCTGAAGTTGAGGCGGAGGTGCGTTGGCTGTTGGGGCGGGGCCATAAAAGAATACTGATGGTTTGCGGAGAAAGCGCGCCGGAGAGTAAATTCGGTATTCGCTACTATCAGGATGCCATTCAAGCTATTTACGCCTCGAGAGTTGGAATGCATAAAATCAAGAGGGTGAACGTTAATTGTGCCCCTTTAAGTATCGCGGAGTTTAAGCAGCTCAAATCTTCCGGGATTGGCACTTACCAGATTTTCCAGGAAACTTACCACGATAAAACTTACCGCTTGATGCATCCCTGGGGGCCTAAAAGCGATCCCGATAACCGGATTACGGCCCCTGACCGGGCGTTTGCTGCCGGGATAGATGATATAGGGATCGGGGCACTCTTCGGTTTATATGACTGGCGGTTTGAAGTTCTGGGGTTGCTTAGCCATGTGGAACATATGGAAAATGAATTTAAGGTTGGCCCGCATACCATTTCGGTCCCACGGATTGAACCGGCAGAAGGTTCGCCACTTTCCCTGCATCCGCCCTATCAGGTTTCCGATGATGACTTTAAAAAGTTGGTCGCGGTTTTGAGGCTTTCGGTGCCTTATACCGGGATTATCCTCTCAACCCGGGAAAGCGCCAGCTTACGCGATGAACTTGTAAGCTTAGGGGTTTCTCAGATCAGCGCCGAATCAAATACGTCTCCCGGAGGGTATTCTGTTGTCGATACCAAGCAGGCCGGCGGGCAGTTCAGCTTAGGCGATCATCGCAGCCTGGATGAGATTGTGGGGACTTTGATCGAGCACGATTATATGCCTTCGTTTTGCGCCGCCTGCTATCGATTAGAGCGTACGGGCGAGGCCTTTATGGATTTGGCAAAACCCGGAACGATTAAAGGTAAGTGCAGTATGAATGCCTTAATTACTCTGCAGGAATATCTTGATGATTTTGCCTCCGCTAAGGTGAAAACCGCTGGCTATAAAATGATCAACCGTTATTTTAAACAATTAAATCAAGAGGAACAGGAAAGGCTGAAATTCTTCTTTAAGCATGTTGCCCAGGGAGTCAGGGATGAGTATGTTTAATCAGGAAGCGCTTTTAAATAAGATCTACGCGGCCGCTCTGCCAGAAAAAAATGATTTAGTCCAGGCCTTGGCGGTTGAGGACTCGGATACGCTTAGTGTATTGTATGACTATGCCGACCGGATCAGGCAACAGTTTTGCGGTGGCGGTATTCTTTTGCGCGGCATTATCGAATTTTCTTCCTTTTGCGATAAGAGCTGTTTTTATTGCGGATTAAATAAAAATAATCATCGACTTTCCCGCTACCGGATGAAGGATGATGAATTATTTAACAGCGTTAGGCAGCTATCCGATTGCCAGATGAAAACCGTAGTTTTACAGTCCGGGGAGGATCCTGCCCTGGATGCCGCCTGGTTGGCCGGGATCATCCGCCGGGTAAAAAAAGAATTTGATCTGGCAGTTACTTTATGCGTGGGGGAACGCAAACCTGATGATTACCGGATGTGGAAAGATGCCGGTGCGGACCGCTACCTTTTAAAAATCGAGACCACCGATGAAGTTTTATATAACTCCATTCATCCGGGAATGAGCTTTAAGCAGCGTTTGGGCTGCTTGGAGGTCTTACGTAAAATCGGTTACCAGGTTGGCTGCGGCAATATTATCGGCTTACCGGGACAGACCTTAGAGTCAATTGCCGGGGATATTCTGTTTTTTAAACAACAGGATTTTGACATGATCGGCATCGGTCCGTTTATCCCGCATCCGGAAAGTAAATTTCATGATCAGCCTAAGGGGCAGGTTCAGCTTACGCTTAAAATGCTCGCTTTGACCCGGATCGTTACCCGCAATGCACACCTCCCGGCGACAACGGCATTAGGAAGTTTAAAGGAGGATTATCGGATGCAGGGATTAAAATGCGGGGCCAATGTTTTAATGCCGAATTTTACCCCGCAGCCTTACCGCCCCCTTTATCAGATTTATCCAGGGAAGAAATGCGTGGATGAGCCGGTGGGGGCGTGTAATTTTTGCATGGACCAGATGGCGCAAGATATTAATCGGTTTATTGATTACGCTAAAGGGGATTCGTTGAAACTTAGAAAGGCGGTTTTTTAATGTATAGGACACCGGCGAGCAATAGATTGCACATCGGGATTTTTGGCAAAAGGAACACCGGGAAATCCAGCCTCATCAACGCGATTACAGGCCAGGAGACGGCGATTGTTTCAGAGGTTGCCGGCACGACTACCGATCCCGTATATAAAGCAATGGAGATCCTGCCGATTGGCCCTTGTATGCTGATAGATACGGCGGGCATCGATGACGCAGGTATTTTGGGTGAAGAGCGGGTCAGAAGAACGCTGGTAGTTTTACGCAAGACCGATTTAGGCTTGATCGTGGTTAATCCGGATACCGTGATTGATAAGTTTGAGGAAGAATTGATCGAAACATTCCGCAACAAGAAGCTGCCGTTTTTGTTCGTGATTAATAAATCTGACCTGGCCGGGGATCAGGCACAAAGATACTTGGAAAGCAATAAGCTGCCGTTTGTTAAGGTAAGCTCTACGACTAAAGACGGCATCCCGGAATTTAAAAGCCGGCTGATGGAAATGGTCCCGGGACATTGGTCGCCTATTCCTCTGGTAGGCGATATTATTGTCCCTAAAGATGTGGTGGTCCTGGTCTGCCCCATTGACAGTGCGATGCCCCAAGGACGATTAATTTTACCTCAGGTGCAGGTCATGCGCGATTGTTTAGACAATAATGCCCTCGCCTTAGTGACTAAAGAAACGGAGCTTTTGGATTGCCTTAAGGCCCTTAAAAGCAAACCGCGTTTAGTGATTACGGATTCACAAGTTTTTGAGGATGTGCGCGATATGTTGCCGACGGATATCCCTTTAACATCCTTCTCGACGGTTTTCGCCCGCCATAAAGGCGATTTAAATGCCTATATCCGCGGGGTGCAGGCCATAGACACTTTAAAAGACGGCGATGAAATTTTAATTGCCGAGGCCTGTACGCATCATGTCCAGCCGGAGGATATCGGCCGGAGTAAAATCCCGACCTGGTTGATAAACCATACAAAAAAGGATCTGCATTTCGAGGTTACGGCTGGAGGCGACTTTCCGGAAAATTTAACGCCCTATAAACTGATTATCTCCTGCGGGGGGTGCATGGTTAACCGCCGGGAGATCATGCACCGGATTCAGAAAGCGCAGAAAGCCAGGGTGCCGATTACCAATTACGGAATACTGATGGCTTATCTTTGCGGAATTTTGCCGCGGGTCATTGCTCCTTTTAAGGGCGGCCTGGTAGAATTAGATATTTAACCTCTTGGTTTTAGGGCCCGAGGATTTTACTTGACAAATAAATTAATCGGTAATAATATACTCAAGATTTACTTTAACGCTAAGGACAAGGACGTCCGGACAGGTGTTCGGGCGTCTTTTTTTATTTTTGGCTGCCTAAGAATTAGGCAAAGACAGGCATGAAAATAATCAATAAGAAAATAATTAATGATGTGGGGGGAGTAAGGATCGTTCAGCTGGATATCCTGTCGCCGGATATCGCCGCTAAAGCCCTGCCCGGCCAGTTTATTATGTTGATGGTCGATTCTCAGGGTGAGCGTATCCCGCTGACCCTGGTAGATACCGACCCGGATAAAGGGGTAATTAGCTTAATGTTTCAGGAGGCAGGTTTTACCACCAGACAGCTGGGGAGGCTGGAGCCGAATGATACATTGTATTCTTTGGTCGGCCCGCTGGGCCATCCTACGCAGATCAAGAAATTTGGCAAGGTGATCCTGGTGGGGGGAGGAGTGGGTATCGCCGAGATCCTTCCGGTGGCCCGGGCCTTAAAGGCAGCCGGTAATCAGATCACTACCATCCTGGGGTCACGCAATAAGGACCTTTTGATCCTTGAAAAAGAGCTTAAAGAGTCTTCCGACCAAATTTACATTATGACCGATGACGGCTCTTACGGCAGGAAAGGTTTTACTACGGAAATGCTGGCGGAGTTGCTCAAAAAAGATAAATACGATTTGATCTATTCAGTCGGCCCGATCCCGATGATGAAGCGGGTGGCTATGGTCAGTAAAGAGTATAATACGCCCACCCTGGTTTCGCTTAACGCTTTAATGGTTGATGCCACCGGCATGTGCGGCTGCTGCCGGGTAAGCGTTTTTGGCCAGGTCAAGTTTAGCTGTGTTGATGGCCCGGATTTTGACGGTGCCGGAGTTGATTGGGATGAACTAGAGAAAAGAAATAAAGTTTATGCCGCCCAAGAAAAACATATCTGTCAATTAGGTCGCCATGATTAAAGAGCCGGTAAAAGTCAAAGAAGCTAGCGTGCAAGAGCGAGTAGCAAATTTTGCTGAGGTTGTCCAGGGTTACTCTGAGGCCGAGGCTTTAGCGGAGGCTGCCCGCTGCCTGCAGTGTAAGAACCCGGTCTGTATTAGCGGCTGCCCGGTAGAGATCGATATCAAGCAGTTTATTTACCATCTGCGCCAGAAAGATTATCAAGCGGCTTACTTTAAGATCAGAGAAAAAAGCAATTTCCCCTCTATCTGCGGCAGGGTTTGTCCGGCGGAATACCAGTGCCGCAAGGCCTGCGTCCTGACGAAAAAAGGCTCTCCCTTTGCCTCTGAACAGGCAATTAATATCCACTTTTTGGAAAGGTTTATCGGTGACTGGGGGAAAAATAATAATTTGGAGATCGCGGCCAAGCCAGATCCTAAACTTTCTAAATTTAAGGTGGCGGTAGTCGGCAGTGGGCCGGCAGGTTTATGCTGTGCCGGAGAATTGGCGCGCCAGGGTGTTCAGGTAGACGTTTTTGAAAGCCTGCATAAAACCGGCGGGGTTTTAAGGTACGGCATTCCGCCTTTCAGGCTGCCCTGGGATGTCTTGGATTTTGAAATCGATTACCTTAAAAAATTAGGGGTTAATATTATTACCAATTTCCTGGTGGGGAAAGCTAAAACCATCAAGGAACTTTTTTTAGAAGGTTACAGCGCGGTTTTTCTGGGCTTAGGGGCAGGGGTGCCTTCATTCCTGGGGGTTAAGGGAGAAAATCTGTGTAATATTTATTCGGTGAATGAATTTTTAACCCGGGTCAATTTGATGTCAGCTTATAAATTCCCGGAATTCCATACTCCGGTTAATATCGGTAAGCACGTTTTGATCGTGGGTGGAGGTAATACCGCCATGGATGCGGCCAGGGTGGCCTTGCGCTTGCAAAAACTGAAAGGCTACCCGCTTAATACCACGGTAATTTACCGCAGAACGGAAGTAGAAATGCCCGCCCGCCGGCTGGAGATCGAGCATGCCCGGGAGGAAGGGATTAAATTTGAATTCCTGGTGCAGCCCAAGGAATTTATCGGCGATGAGCAGGGCTGTGTTAAAAAAATGCTTTGCCTGCGCTCTGAATTGGGAGCGCCGGATAGTTCCGGCAGAAGAAGGCCGGTCATTATCCCAGGAAGCGATTTCGAGCTGGATTGTGATTTGTGCGTGATCGCAGTCGGCCTTAAAGCCAACCAGATCCTGATCAATGCCACCCCGGAGTTAAAAACTGACAAATATTCAGATGTCATCGTCGACCCTGAAACCATGGAATGTTCCATTAAAGATGTTTTTGCCGGCGGGGATATTGTGGGGGGAGAAGGAACGGTGATTGAGGCGATGGGGATGGCTAAAAAAGCGGCCAAAGCGATTTTAGCAAGATTAGCAAAAAAAGGAGAGTAGGATGTCGAAGAAGATCGAAGAGTTCATGGATTTAGTAGCAAGGAAGAATCCCGGTGAAACTGAATTCCACCAGGCGGTGCGGGAGGTTGTTGCATCGGTAATGCCTTTCATCGAAAAGAATCCTAAATACCAAAAAGCCAAAATTCTGGAAAGAATGATCGAGCCGGAAAGGGTGATTATGTTCAGGGTTCCCTGGCTTGACGATAACGGCGAGATCCAGATTAACCGCGGTTACCGCATCCAAATGAATAGCGCCATCGGGCCTTATAAGGGAGGGATCCGCCTGCACCCCAGCGTGAACCTGGGGATCTTGAAATTTTTAGCTTTTGAGCAGGTTTTTAAGAATGCGCTTACTACTTTACCGATGGGCGGGGCCAAGGGCGGATCGGATTTTGACCCGAAAGGCAAAACGGATAATGAAGTCATGAAATTCTGCCAGAGTTTTATGACGGAACTCTTTAGGCATATCGGCCCGCATACTGACGTCCCGGCAGGGGATATTGGTACCGGCGGCCGTGAAATCGGGTTTATGTTCGGCCAGTATAAACGCTTACGCAATGAATTTACCGGTGTCTTAACCGGAAAAGGGCTGAATTGGGGCGGTAGTTTGATCCGGCCTGAGGCTACCGGTTATGGCTGTGTATATTTTGTCGAAGAGATGCTTAAAACCCGCGGCGATTCTTTAAAAGGCAAGATCTGTGCCGTCTCGGGTTCCGGGAATGTTGCCCAATATACCGTTGAAAAATTGATCCAGTTGGGCGCCAAGGTCGTGACGCTTTCTGATTCCGACGGTTACATTTATGATAAGGATGGCATCGATACCAAAGAGCTTAGCTGCGTCCTTAATTTGAAGAATGTAAAGAGAGGCCGGATCAAAGAATGCGCCAAGGAATTCAACTGTAAATATTTTGAGAAACAGAGGCCTTGGAGCGTAAAGTGCGATGTGGCATTCCCTTCGGCTACTCAGAATGAAATTAATGAGAGCGATGCCAGGATGCTGGTGAAAAACGGTTGTATTGCCGTGGGAGAAGGCGCGAATATGCCTACGACCCCGGAAGGAGTAGAAGTGTTTCAGAAGGCGAAGATTCTTTATGCCCCTGGTAAAGCTTCCAATGCCGGCGGCGTCGCTACCTCTGGATTAGAAATGAGCCAGAATAGCCTGAGGCTTTCCTGGACCCGCGAGGAAGTGGATAGAAGGCTGCATGATATCATGATCGCGATCCATGAGCAGTGTGTCAGGTACGGTAAAGAGCCCGGCGGCTATATCAACTACGTAAACGGCGCGAATATTGCCGGATTCGTCAAGGTGGCGGATACGATGCTCGATCAGGGATTGGTGTAAAAGATCTGGGCAATGAAAATGCCCCAACCAAAATGCCCCGGGACCCGTGGTTCCCGGGGCATTTTTATAAATGTTGTTGCGTGCATAAAAATTAAGTTGTAGAATATGCCCTGTGAATAAAGAAGAGCTGATCGAAGAATTTTTCCGCGCTTTGAGGATTACTTTAACCACCGCTTTTTCTTATCCCAAAACCCACCCTTATTTTATTAAATCTGCCGAAAATTTTAAGTCCAAACTTGAAGCGGCGCAAGCGGTCTTGAATCCGCTTCAGATCGGAGTGACTGATACTGAGCTTCTGCTGGGCCAGGAAAGTTTCGACTTTAAAGGTTTAAGCGCGGAACTGGCCCGCTTATTGCATCAGCGCAAGGTTAAGAGCCTGACGATTAAGAACGGCGCTTCTTTAGCGGAGGTGATCGGCTTCTTTTCCGTGATCTCTATGTCCCCCAAAGACATCTTAAGGCAGGGAGGCGTAAACCATTTGTTGACCGAGCAGTCTTTGCATAGCTTTATGGTCGAAGACCTGGATTATTCGGTTTTTTTGCATAACCAGGGCCAAGAGTGCTCTGACCTTTGGGGCTACTTGTTGAAAGACATGCTAGCAATTGAAGCGCCGGATAAATTAAACACCCTGGCCGCTAATTTTAACGCGTTGATCAAACAGTCAAGCCAAAACGATATTTTTAACCACCCGGAGGTTACAGAGCAGATCAGTCAGTTTTTACTCGCGCTCAAAGCAAAAGATCAGGCGCTGTTTACTAAATGTTCGCAAGAACTTTTTGTCTGGCTTTTACACAATAAGCAATCGCTTAATGCCGATCGGCTGGGTAAGTTAAAAGCCATCTTCGAACAGCTTGACCAGGAAGAATTAGGCCGGCTTTTCCTAGAGGGGGTAAACCAGGAGGAAAATTTTGACACCTTAAGCCTGGAAATCTTTTCCAAGCTTGCCCAGCAGAAGAACCCGGGCCAGATTACTTCAGGCTTTTTGAATAAACTGCAAGGAAACAAAAGAAGCGAGTTTAGCCCGAAAGTTGCAAGGCGCCTGAATAATCTGCTGGTTGGCCTGCAAAACGACCGTCTTTCAGCGGTCTACCGCCACACGCTGGAATTGCTGGTTAAAGGCATTGCTTCCTCCGGCGCCCTGACTTTTGATCAGAAAGAGCTTAAAGAGAACTACCGCTATATTGTATTAAATATTCTGGCCGTCGAAGAGGACCGGGATAACTTACAATTGGCCGCTTTGGCGCTGGAGAAAGAGCTGAGTGATATTTTAAACGCGAATGAATTAGGGTTGCTTAAGGATATCGGCAGTACGCTGCTAAGGAGAAAAAAAACGCCGAATGCTATTTGCGGGGAGTTGGAAAAAACCGTATCCTTTTTTGTCGAGAATTTTATTTTGAGCCAGCCGCTGGCCCAGGAACAAGAGTTTCTTCTGGACTTGGTTACGGCTTCCTCCCAGGATATAAATTTTTATCTGGATAAGATCTTTGGCGCGGATCTGGCCAATAAGCATATCTTGAGCTTATTTTTTAAATTTTTTCCCGGGCATCTCGATATTTTTTATCAGCGTTTTCAAGGGCGGGTGCGGGATATCGAGTTTACCTGCAGTTTGATCCAGGCCTTAAGCAGCTTAAACTCCGTGCTTACTTTGGGGATATTGGACCATATCTATGCCTCGGTAAACGAGCTGGTCAAAATCGAGATCCTGCATAACCTGCGTAAATTAAAAAGGGTAGATGCCCAATTTTTGTTGCGCCAGCTGAATACCCCTTCTCCGACGCTAAGAAAGAACTTGCTGGCGCTGTTGGTTTTAGACGTTCGCGCGCAAGAAGAAGCGCTGGAATTATTGCTTAAAAAACCCGGCTGGCTGGGGCAAAATAACTCCGTATTAATTGAGAATATGCAGATTGTTTTTGAGCTGGGGTTAATCGAGGCGGCTGGTCTGATCCGCGATTTAAGCCGCCGGCAATTCTTTTGGAATTCAAAATTACGCGCCAAGGCCAGGCAGATTTTAAAGGAGTGGAATGTTAATTAATATTGAAGAAGCCTTTAAAAGTTTACTGAGCTGTTTACAGTCTCTCAAGATGTACGGCCAGAACCATCCGATGTTTGTCAAATCGCTCGATAAGGCCTTCGCGGATTTCTCCGAGGTTTTAAAAGAGCGGCCGGAAATCGTCATCGGGATCATCGGCAATGAGCTGGCTTTTGAGAAAGAGATACTTTTTGACCTGGCGCAATTTTTAAACTCTGCCATCGTTTATTTTAAAGAGAGAAATATCGAAAGGATCGCCTTCTATAGCGGTTTAGAAAAGGAAGAATTGCGCAAGTTTGTTTGTTTGATGGCCGGGCCCAAAGAGGCCTTTAATCAGGGCGATCCGCAGTTTTCTTTGGGCCTATCCGGGATCGAGCATATTATGATTGGCAAGCTCAAATCCGATCCGCTTAAGGATAAACTTCAATTCATGCAAGCTAAGGGCGAACTTTATGATTCTTCGGCCAATGTCGTCGGGCAGGCCTTAAATAATGTGTTGAATTCGGAGCAAGTGGACCACCTGGCGCTTAAATTTTCCTTGAACAATATTATGGAAAATTTTAGTTCGCAGCGCCAAGAGATGATTAAACTTGCGACCCTTAAGCGCTACGATATTGAGACCTACATGCACATGCTCAATGTTTCGATTTTTTCCATGTATTTTTCTTCCCGCCTGGGATTTGATAAGACCGATATCCTGAATATCGGGATCGCCGCGATGTACCACGACATCGGCAAGATGTTTATTTCGCGTAAGCTTTTGCACAAGCCCGGACAATTAACCGATCAGGAATTCGGGCAAATGAAAAGCCATACCCTGCTGGGGGCAGAAATTATGCTTAAATATGTCGATACCCTGGGGATCTTGCCGGTAGTGGTGGCCTTCGAACACCACCTAAAACACGATGCTTCAGGCTATCCCCGCCTGCCTTTTTTAAAAAAACAGCATATTGCCTCGGAGATCGTTTCGATCTGCGACGTCTATGATGCTTTATCGCAGCGCCGCGGTTATAAGCAGGACTATTCCCCGGATATCGTTTACAATATTATGAATAAAGATAAAGGGAGTTATTTTGATTTTGGGCTATTGGATAAATTTTTCCAGTTCATGGGGCTTTGGCCTTTGGGGGCGGTGGTGGCTTTAAGCGATGGCAGCATTGCGTTGGTCAAGGAGCAGAATGAAGCGGACATCCGTCGGCCCAAGATCGAGGTTGTTGCGCCTGTGGAAAAGCGGCGCGTTTTAGACCTGCTGGCGGAGCCGAGTTTAAGCATCGAGCGGTATCTTAACCCTTGGAAGGAAGGCAAGGAGTTTTTGCATCTAGGATAATTTGTAAGAAAAAAACTTTGACTTTACCGCTAATTATGGTATATTTATTTAAACAAAGGCGTTTATGGCCGGATACTCGGCTCATAAACGCCTTCTTTGTGTAAACCTATGGCCAAATATATCTTTATAACCGGGGGCGTGATTTCCAGCTTAGGCAAAGGGATTGCTTCTGCTTCGATCGCCAAAATCTTGGAATCCAGAAGCTTAAAAGTAACTTTGATGAAGCTGGACCCCTATATTAACGTTGATCCGGGAACAATGAATCCTTATCAGCACGGGGAGGTTTATGTTACCGAGGACGGCGCAGAGACTGACCTTGATCTTGGCCACTACGAGCGGTTTACCAAGGCTTCAATGACCAGGTTTAATAATGCCACTACCGGGCAGGTTTATAATACGGTAATTTCCCGCGAGCGCCGGGGGGATTATTTGGGTAAGACCATCCAGGTGATTCCGCACATTACCGGGGAGATCAAAGACCGGATCAAAAAAGTAGCTCAAGTGAGCCAGGCGGATATCGTTTTGATTGAAATCGGCGGCACGGTCGGGGACATCGAGAGCCTTCCGTTTCTAGAGGCAGCCAGGCAATTTAAGCTGGATGCGGGGGAAAAGAATGTGCTTTATATCCATTTAACCCTGGTTCCCTATATCAAAGTTGCCGATGAGATCAAGACCAAACCTACCCAGCATAGTGTGCAAACTTTACGTGAAATTGGTATCCAGCCGGACATTCTGATCTGCCGGACCGAAAAAGCACTTTCGGATGAAGTTAAAGAAAAAATTTCCCTGTTTTGTAACGTAAGAAAAGAGGCGGTAATCGAATCGGCCGATGTGGCCTCGATCTATCAGGTGCCGCTGGTTTTTAAAGGGCAAATCCTGGATGAAATAATTTTGAGCCATTTCGGGCTGATTTCTAAGCCTTCGGATTTAAAAGACTGGGAGAAGAATGTCGTAGAACGATTATTTGCCCCTAAGAAAACGGTGCAGGTAGCGGTAGTCGGAAAATACATCGGCCTGCAGGATGCTTATAAATCTATTTATGAAGCGATTACGCATGCCGGCATCAGCAATCAGGTTAAGGTAGAAGTCAGAAAGATCGATTCGGAGGATGTGGAGAAGCTTGGTCCGGAGAAATTGCTCAAAGGCATTGATGCGGTCTTGGTTCCCGGGGGTTTCGGCGGCCGGGGGATCGAAGGCAAGATCAAGGCGATCGGGTTTGCCCGGAAAAATAAAATTCCTTTTCTGGGTCTTTGCTTGGGGATGCAGTGTGTAGTCGTAGATTTTGCGCGCCATGTTTGCGGTTTAAAAGACGCTAATTCAACGGAGTTTAAGCCTAAAACCAGGCATCCGGTGATTAGTCTTTTAAGCGAGCAGAAAAATATCAAGGATTTAGGCGGTACGATGCGGCTGGGGGCATATCCCTGTAAAATTATGCCTCAGACCCTGGCTGCCAAGGTCTACCGGGCGCATCAAATATCCGAACGCCACCGCCACCGGTATGAATTTAACAACGAATACCGCAAGAAGCTGGAATCTAAGGGGTTGATTTTTTCCGGGATTTACCAGGAAAAAAACCTGGTCGAGATCGTAGAATTAAAGGGGCACCCGTATTTTATCGCGGTCCAATTCCATCCGGAGTTTAAGTCTAAACCGGATGCCGCCCATCCTTTATTTGATCATTTGATCCGCGCTGCGGCAGAAAAAAAATAACATGAAAGCGATACTTTTATTAGAGAACGGTTTGGCCTTCAGCGGCCAATCCTTTGGTGCGGCTGGTGAATCGTTGGGGGAGGTGGTTTTTAATACCAGCATGGCCGGCTACCAGGAAATTATCACCGACCCTTCTTATAAGGGGCAGATCGTGACGATGACCTATCCTTTAATCGGTAATTACGGAGTTAATCCAGAGGATGTGGAAAGTAGTTCTGCGCATTTAGAGGGGTTTGTAGTTAAGGAATACAGTAAAATCGCCAGCAATTGGAGAAAAAAGCAAGATTTGGGGGCATACCTGAAAGAAAACCGTATTATCGGGATTGAAGGAATTGATACGCGGTCATTGACCCTGTGTATTCGGGAGCAGGGAGCGATGAAAGCCGTGTTGTCTACGGTGGATTTTGACGAAAAAAGTTTACTCAAAAAAGTTACAGCCAGCCCCGGATTAATCGGGGTGGACCTAGTGAAGAAAGTTAGCGGTTTAGAAAAATACGTTTTTGCGCAAGCTAGGGGTGCGAAATTTAAAGTTGTAGTGCTGGATTGCGGCGTAAAATTGAATATTTTAAGGGAATTGGCGCGCCATAAATGCCAGGTAGTAGTTGTGCCGGCACATTCCAGTGCCAAGGAGATTTTAAATAATCATCCCGATGGGGTTTTGCTTTCTAACGGTCCGGGAGATCCGGCGGCGGTAAATTATGTCGTTGAAACCGTAGCGGGATTAATCGGTAAAGTGCCTATTTTCGGGATCTGCCTGGGGCATCAGATGCTGGGGTTAGCTTTGGGCGGGAAAACTTATAAGCTTAAGTTCGGGCACCATGGGGCAAACCATCCGGTTAAGGATTTAAGGACCGGCAGGGTTTATATTACCAGCCAAAACCACGGATTTTGCGTGGATATTAAAACTCTGCCTCAAAAGGATATTCAATTGACGCACGTTAATCTAAATGACGGCACCCTGGAGGGGATGCGCCATAAAAAACTACCGGTGTTTTCAGTGCAGTTTCATCCGGAGTCAGCTCCCGGGCCCCAAGAGGCCGAGTATCTGTTCGCAGAATTTATACGCCTGATGCAAGGCCATAAGAAGGGCAAAAATGCCAAAAAGAACTGACATAAAAAAAATTTTGATTATTGGCTCCGGGCCGATCGTGATCGGGCAGGCTTGTGAGTTTGATTATTCCGGAACTCAGGCTTGCAAAGTGCTTAAGCAGGAGGGGTATCATATTATTCTGGTTAATTCGAATCCGGCGACCATTATGACCGATCCGGAAATTGCCGATAAAACTTATATTGAGCCGATTACCGTGGAGGCAGTAGAAAAAATTATCGCCCGGGAGCGGCCTGATGCTTTATTGCCGACCTTAGGAGGGCAAACGGCATTAAATACAACTTTGGGTTTGGCGCAAAAAGGTGTATTAAAAAAATATAAAGTTGAGACGATCGGAGCCAATATTGAAGCGATTAAAAAAGGAGAAGACCGGCAGTTGTTTAAAGCGGCAATGAAAAAAATCGGGTTAGACCTGCCCCAAAGCGGACGGGCCTATAACCTGGAAGAAGCGATTAAGGTTTCCCAGCAGATCGGTTTTCCTTTGATTATCCGGCCAAGTTTCACCTTGGGCGGCACCGGCGGATCGATCGCTTATAATCTTGAAGAGTTCAAAGCCCTGGCTAAGCGCGGGTTAGAATCTAGTATTATCAGTGAAATCCTGATTGAAGAATCGGTGATCGGCTGGAAAGAGTTTGAGCTTGAGGTTATGCGGGATTTAAAAGATAACGTCGTGGTAATTTGTACGATCGAGAATTTTGATCCGATGGGGGTGCATACCGGAGATAGCATTACCGTTGCTCCGATTCAGACTTTGACTAACCAAGAGTATCAGAAAATGCGCAATGCCGCCATTGCCTGCATTCGGGAAATCGGGGTATCCACCGGCGGCTCAAATATTCAGTTTGCCGTGCATCCGGATACCGGACGGATGGTGGTGATCGAAATGAACCCGCGGGTTTCGCGCAGCTCAGCTTTATCTTCTAAAGCGACGGGATTTCCGATCGCCAAGATTGCCGCAAAACTTGCCGTGGGATATACCCTGGATGAGATTCCCAATGATATCACGCGGCTTACTCCTGCCTGTTTTGAGCCGGCGATTGATTATTGCGTGGTTAAGATTCCGCGTTTTACTTTTGAAAAATTTGCGCTGGCCCAGAATACCCTGGGAGTATCCATGAAAAGTGTAGGGGAGGCAATGGCGATCGGCCGGACTTTTAAAGAGGCCCTGCAAAAGGGTCTCAGGGCACTTGAGCTTAAAAAATGCGGTTTAGAAAGCCTGTTATTTAAAAATTCCCAGGAGATTAAAACCAATAACGTGATTTTAGAACAGCTCCAGCGTAAACTCCGGCAGCCTAATGCCGAAAGAATATTCTATATCGGTGATGCTTTTCGCGCCCGGTTAGATATCGAGCAGGTGTATGATTTGACCCGGGTTGACCGCTGGTTTTTACATAATATTAAAGAGATCATTGATTGCGAGAGGGAGCTGCTGGAGAATAAGCTTAAAATTACCGGCCCGCTTTTAAAGAAAGCCAAGGAATACGGCTTTAGCGACAAGCAGCTGGGCCAGCTTTTAGCTTTAAGCGAAGCAGAAGTTTATCAATTAAGGAAATCATTTAATATCTTTCCGGATTTTAAGCTGGTGGATACCTGCGCGGCCGAATTCATGGCCCATACCCCTTACTTTTATTCTACTTACGACCGATAATTCTCCTTCTTAGGCTTTAAAAGCTTTACAAAGGGAATAACTTATAATAGAATAAGCCTAATCATTAGGCAAAAAATGAACAAAAATACAGGTTTTGATAACGAAAAATATCTAAAAGAGCAGACGGCGGCAATTCTTGACCGGGTGCAGAATTTCGATAATA
>ERZ1645192.489-NODE-489-length-32808-cov-32.345770_pt1 | contig 32808 bp, 36 predicted proteins | sample MGYA00575354_ERZ1645192 | MGnify/ENA primary metagenome ERZ1645192 (study PRJEB40844, sample SAMN11349763) | freshwater sediment metagenome | isolation source: river sediment | host: Sediment | place: India: Faizupur Khadar , New Delhi | collected 2017-02-21 ...
ATAGCGGGGCTCCGGAAGCATGAGCTCGAAGCGGATGATCTTGTCGGCCACCCGCGCGTTGTCGATTTCGTAACTGCCGTCCACCACGGCCTCGCGCACGCTGCTGACGCGGGCCTGGTCGACGACCGGAACGTGCTCGAGGGTTCGGGCAAGGGCCTGGACCTGGCTACCCAGCCCGGTGAGCGATACCCGGTCTCCGAGGGATGCCTGCCGCCCGGTATCCCGGGAGGCCGGTGCTGCAGGGGTCCCGGTGATCGCGTACAGGCCCGCGCTCCCGGCCTGCACGCCCCGCACACCCTTGATCTCACTCGTCATGACATTGGCTCTGGCAAGAAGGTTCTCTTGGCTTGGATATCGCGTTTTCGCGGCGAAACTTTAGCCGCCGAACCGGGATTCACATCCTCACCTCGACGCTTCCGTCCGGCGCGACGCGACCCTCCACGACGCGTTGGGAGCTCAGATTGCGCACGGAGACGACCTCTCCCACTGCGGCATCGCGCAGGGCCTCGCCCTGCATGCGGACGTCCACGCCGCCGACCCGGGCGACCAGGGTCACCCGCTCGCCACGGCGCACTCGCACGCTGCTCACGACGACCGAGGCGGTGAGGGGTTGCCCGGGGGCGACGGCGCGCTTCAGCGTGCGGCCGATCACGGTGGCAGGGTCGGGGAAGTAGCCCGCCGGGCCTGCCGTCAGGTCGCGCTCCTCCACGCGCAGGTCGGCCGCGGTGAGCACCGTGCCCGGGGTCGCCGGGCGGGCGAGGACCACCACCGGCCCGAACCGGCGTACCCGGGCGGGCACGAAGAGTGACCAGGGCCGTTCGCCGGTGCAGCGCACGCCGACGGTGATGCTGCCGGAGCGCGGTCCGCCCGGGGGCAGGGACAGCGAGAGCGGCTCCTCGCATCGGGCCAGGCGAAGGCGGGGGTCGAGCTCGTTGACCTCGATCCGAAGCTGGGGCGACTCGGGACCGACCTCTCGGGCGAGAAAGCCCCGCACCTCGGAACGGATGTCGTCAGGTGCGTGCAGAGGCTGGGCGGCCGAGAGGGCGGGCAGGAGCGCCATGACGATGGTCGCTGGGGGTGTGGGGCGCTTCACGGGTTGGCCCTCGATGCAGGTTGTTCCCGGAATCATAAAGTCTTTGCGTCGCGTTGACCCCGCATCTTGAGCCGACCCGAAGCCGAGCCGGAGCCTGCACGGGAGGCGGCCGGGCGCCCCCGAGGCCGACCGGCAACGGCGGCCGGCTCGAGGCCCGGCATTTGCCGCCGTCGGCAGGTCCTTGCCGATGAGTGGCACCACGCAGACCAGGGGGCGGGCCGGAAAGCCGCATCCGCGATGGTCGTCGCGAGTTGGCACGCTCTCTGCTATTTGCCCTGGCGAGCACACAACGCGGCAAAGGAAACATGGCGGCGACCCTCCAGAACCCGCTGGGGATCCACGAGCAGGCCCTGCTGGTGCGCGAGCGCCGTGCCGAGCTGCTCGCCCAGAATCTCGCCAACGCGGACACCCCCGGCTACAAGGCGCGGGACATGGACTTCCGAAGCGCGCTGGCGGCGGCCGAGGGGCAGCGTGGGGCGGGGACGCTGCGGACCACCCAGGCCCGCCACATCGCGGGCGGTGCCGGCGTCGACGGGGCGGGCGGGGCGGAGGTTCTCTACCGTACCCCGTCGCAGCCCTCCATCGACGGCAATACCGTGGAAATGGAGACCGAGCGCGGTGCCTTCCTGGAGAACTCGCTGCGCTACCAGGCCAGCCTGCAGTTCCTGGGGAGCCGCCTGCGCACCCTGACCACGGCCCTGAAGGGGGAATAGCACGTGTCGCTCTTCAAGATCCTGGATGTCGCGGCGAGCGGGCTCGCCGCGCAGAACGTCCGCCTCAACCTCACCGCCAGCAACCTCGCCAACGCCGATGCGGTGAGCAGCAGCGTGGGCGGGACCTACCGGGCGCGGCACCCGGTCTTCGCCGCCGTCTACGAGGCGGCGGCCCTGGAGGCCGACGGCGCACCCGGCGCGACGGGCGTCGGTGTCACCGTGACCGACGTCCTGGAGAGCAAGGAGCCGCTGAAGGCGGACTACCACCCGGAGCACCCCCTCGCCGACGAGCGTGGCTACGTCTATCGCCCCAACGTCAATACGGTCGAGGAGCTCGCCAACATGATCTCGGCCTCTCGGAGCTACGAGACCAACGTCGAGGTCATCAACACCTCCAAGCAGCTTCTGCTGCGAACCCTGAGCCTGGGCCAGTGAGCGCGGCCGCGGAGCAAGCGAGATGAGCACGACCTCGAGCGTGAGTGGAAGCAGCTTCGCGGGCCTCGGACTGGACCCGAGCACGAAGGCCGAGAGGGGGCGCACCGAGCTCGGGCAGGACGAGTTCTTCGAGCTCATGATCGCCCAGCTCGAGCACCAGGACCCCATGAAGCCGCTCGAAAGCAACGAGTTCCTCGGGCAGGTGGCCCAGTTCTCGGCGTTGAGCGGGATCCAGGAGATCCAGAAGTCGGTCGCCGACCTCGCGCTGTCGCTCACCTCGAGTCAGGCGCTGGAGGCCTCCACCCTGGTCGGGCGCGAGGTCCTGGTCCCCTCGAGCGTGGGGATGCTCGATGAGCAGGGGGCTCTCGAGGGGACCGTGTCACTCGGCGATTCCACCCAGGCACTCACCCTTTCGATCTACGCGCCGAGCGGGGCGCTCGTGCGCCAGCTCGACCTCGGTGCCCAGCCGGCGGGCGAGGCCGCGTTCCAGTGGGACGGCCTGACGGCAGCGGGGGCACGCGCACCCGCGGGGCTCTACACCCTGGCCGCCAGCGCAGGCGCCGGCGCGGGAACGGTGGCCGCGAAGACCTCGGTCGTCGCCCAGGTGGAGAGCGTCACCCTGGGGCGCGCGGGGGCGGAGATGCAGCTCAACCTCGCGGGCCTGGGCTCGGTCGGCCTCGGCACCGTCAGCGAGATCCAGTAGCCCGGCCCAGCGCACCGGCCCGGTACGGAACACGAAGAAGAGGAGCTCAGCATGGCATTCCAGATGGCGGTAAGCGGCATTCGCGCGGCAACTTCGGACCTCGACGTCATCGGCAACAACATCGCCAATGCCAACACCACGGGCTTCAAGGCGTCGCGCGCGCAGTTTGCCGACGTCTACGCGGCCTCCAACCTGGGAACCAGCAAGGACGCCATCGGCCAGGGCGTGCAGCTGTCCACGGTGGCGCAGCAATTCACCCAGGGGAACGTGGCCACCACCGACAACAGCCTCGACCTCGCCATCAACGGCGACGGGTTCTTCGTGGTGGAGGACAGCGAGGGCCGGTTCTACACGCGTGCGGGCGCCTTCGGTCTGGACGAACAGGGGTACCTGGTCAACGCCACGGGGCAGAGGTTGCTGGGTTTCCAGGTGTCCGACGGCGCGATCACCGGCGGCACGGGTCCGCTCAACATCCGCACCTCGAATCTTGCACCGAAGGCAACGGACGGCATTGCGGTCGAGGTGAATCTCGACGCGGCGTCAGAGGTTCTCTCCGCCGGCTTTGACCCAGAAGAGCCCAACTCGTACAACAATTCCACCTCGCTCACGGTCTACGACTCCCTTGGCCAGGAGCACCTGGCCACGACGTACTTCCGCAAGAGTGACGCCAACGATTGGACGGCGTATCTCTACCTGGACGACGCCGAGGTGGGGAGCACGGCTCTCGCGTTCTCGGAGTACGGGCAGCTCACTTCACCGGGCCTGACCAGCTTCGCCGGTGTGACCGTGGGGCCCGGTGTGGACGACATGACCCTCTCGCTCGACTTCACCGGCACGACCCAGTTCGGGGCGGACTTCGGGGTCAATGCCCTCGAGCAGGACGGCTTCACCACCGGCCAGCTCTCGGGCGTCGACATCGACGAGCGGGGGGTCGTGCTGGCGCGTTTCTCGAACGGGCAGACGGCCCCCCAGGGTCAGGTGATGCTCGCGAATTTCGGCAATCCCCAGGGCCTGCAGCCCAACGGGGACACGCTCTGGACCGAGTCGACCGACTCCGGCCCCCCGCTCATTGGCGCGCCCGGCACCGCGGCCCTCGGCCTGGTGCAGTCCGGGGCGCTCGAGGAGTCCAACGTCGATCTGGCCGCGCAACTCGTCAATCTGATCATCGCCCAGCGCAACTACCAGGCAAACGCGCAGGTGATTCAGGCCGAGGACGAGGTGACCCAGACCATCATCAACATCCGGTAGGTGCTGATCGGCCATGGACCGCATGCTCTACGTGGCGATGACCGGGGCGGCGCAGACGCTGAACGCCCAGGCCGCCAACAGCCACAACCTCGCGAACGCGGCGACTCCGGGGTTCAAGGCGGACCTGCACCAGTTCCGCAGCATGCCGGTGCTCGGCGAGGGGTTGCCCTCGCGCGTGTACGCACTCGGCGAGCGCCCGGGCGTCGACCACCGGGTGGGTGCGCTGCAGACCACGGGACGCGAGCTCGACGTGGCGGTGGAAGGCGACGGCTGGATCGCCGTGCAGGCCCCGGACGGCAGCGAGGCCTACACCAAGCGCGGCGACCTGCAGGTGAGCGTCAACGGGGTGGTCACGGACGGTGCGGGCCATCCCGTGATGGGGGACGGAGGCCCCATCGCGCTACCGCCCTTCGAGAAGCTCGATGTCGGCAGCGACGGGACGGTGAGCCTGCGCATGGTGGGGCAGGACGCGACCTCGCTCGCGGCGGTCGAGCGCATCAAGCTGGTCAAGGTCGACCCTTCCCGACTCGAGAAGGGCGAGGACGGACTCTTCCACCTGCGCGGGGGCGGAGAGGAGGGCGCCGACGCGAGCGTGCGTCTCGTGCCGGGCTCCCTCGAGGCGAGCAACGTCAACGCGGTGGACGCGCTGGTGCAGATGATCTCGCTGGCGCGGCAGTTCGAGCTGCAAGTGAAGATGATGGAGACCGCGAAGAGCAACGACGCGGCCGCGAACCAGGCGATGCGGATCGCCTGAGCAAGGAAGAGGAGACGCCCATGCATCCCGCACTCTGGATCGCCAAGACCGGCCTCGACGCGCAGCAGACGCAGATGGCCGTCATCACCAACAACCTGGCGAACGTCAACACCACCGGGTTCAAGCGTGGGCGGGCCGTCTTCGCCGACCTGCTCTATCAGACCGTGCGCCAGCCGGGCGCCCAGTCCTCCCAGGACTCCCAGCTGCCCTCCGGGCTGATGCTGGGAACGGGTGTGCGCTCGGTGGCGACCGAGAAGCTCTTCACCCAGGGCAACATCGTGCAGACGGGCAACCAGCTCGACCTCGCCGTCAACGGCCGCGGCTTCTTTCAGATCCTGCTTCCGGACGGGACGCGCGCCTACAGCCGCGACGGTTCGTTCCAGCTGAGCGCGAACGGGGAGCTCGTCAACTCCAACGGCTATGCGCTGGACCCGGGCATCACCATTCCCGAGCAGACCCAGAGCGTCACCATCGGGGCCGACGGCACGGTGAGCGTGCTGGTCGCCGGCGAGTCGTCGCCGACGGAGGTGGGGCAGCTGCAGCTTGCCGACTTCATCAACCCGGCGGGCCTGCAGCCGATGGGCGAGAACCTCTTCCTCGAGACGGCGGCGAGCGGCGACCCCCAGGCGGCAACCCCGGGGGAGGACGGCGTGGGCACGCTGGTGCAGGGCTCGCTCGAGAGCTCGAACGTCAACGTGGTCGAAGAGCTGGTGAACATGATCGAGACCCAGCGGGCCTACGAGATGAACTCCAAGGCCATCGCCACGACGGACGAGATGCTGGCGTTCGTGACCAACAACCTGTGAGGCGGGCCGCCAGGATGAGCGAGCGAGGCCAGAGGGCGCCAGCGGGACTCGGCAGGGGGATTCTCCTCGCCGGACTGCTCGCGTCGGCGCTGGTGGGCTGTCAGTCCGTGCCCACGCGGGACCCGGAATTCGCCGCCGTGCGGCCGCTCGCGCCCGCCCCCCAGCCCGACCGGAACGGGGCGATCTACACGGGCGGCTACGGCGTCGCGGTGGCGGAGGTGGATTTCTTCTCCGACATCCGGCCCCGGAGGGTCGGCGACAGCCTGACCGTGGTGCTGAGGGAGAAGACGAACGCGAGCAAGAAGAACGCCGCCAAAGTCGAGAAGGAGACCGACATGACGGCCGTGAACCCGACGCTGTTCGGGCGCCTGCCGAACGTCACCATCGGCGGCAAGAAGTACACGCTCGAGCAGTCCCTGCAGTCCGACCAGGAGTTCGACGGTGAGGGCGAGGCGAGCCAGAGCAACAGCCTGACGGGCGAGATCACGGTGACCGTCGCGGAGGTACTGCCGAACGGCAACCTGGTGGTGCAGGGCGAGAAGATCCTGACGCTCAACCGGGGTCACGAGCACGTGCGTCTCTCGGGCATCGTGCGCCCGGAGGACGTGGCCACGGACAACACCGTGCCGTCGACGCGCGTCGCCAACGCGACGATCGTCTACTCGGGCGAAGGCGAGGTGGCCGACGCCAGCGCCATGGGCTGGCTCGCCCGCTTCTTCGTCAGCGCCTTCATGCCGTTCTGATCCCCCGGTGGCAAGGACCGGCAAGCCATTGCCGGCTTCCCCCACGCCACCGGGCGGTGCGCCTGCCTGCCGCCGCTGCCGCTGCCGCTGCCGCGACGCTCCCCGCGCCGCCGCGTGATATCTGGCACGGTGCCTGCTTGCCTTCTCCCCAGAACCGAACCTCGGGGTCCCCCATGAACCTGCGCCTGGCCGCTGTCGCCGCCTTTCTCGCCGCCACCCTCCTGCCAGCTGCCGTCCACGCGGAGCGGATCAAGGACCTGGCGAGGGTCTCCGGGGTCCGGGACAACCAGTTGATCGGCTACGGTCTGGTGGTGGGGCTGAACGGCACGGGCGATCAGACCGGCCAGACCCCCTTCACGGTGCAGAGCCTGAAGGCGATGTTGAACCGCTTCGGGGTCCAGATCCCGGCCGAGACACGCCTGCAGCTGAAGAACGTCGCAGCCGTCACGGTCAGCGGCAGCCTGCCGCCCTTCGCCAAGCCCGGCCAGGCCATCGACGTGACCGTGTCCACCATCGGCAACGCCAAGAGCCTGCGCGGGGGCACCCTGCTCATGACGCCGTTGAAGGGGGCGGACGGACAGACCTACGCCATCGCCCAGGGCAACCTGACGGTCGGTGGCTTCGGGGCGTCTTCGGACGACGGGGCGAGCAGCGTGACCGTCAACGTGCCGACGGTCGGGCGGGTACCGAACGGCGCCACCGTGGAACGGGCGTCCCCCGCCCAGCTCCGGGACGAGGGGGAGCTGGTCCTGAACCTCCTGCGCCCGGACTTCACCACGGCCAAGCGCATCCAGGACGCCATCAACCGCTCCCTCGGCGCGGGCACCGCGAGCGCCCTGGACGCGACCTCGGTGCGGGTCTACTCACCGCCCGACGCGTCCCAGCGCGTGGCGCACCTCTCCCACATCGAGAACCTGACCCTCAGCGCGGGGGAGGCGCCCGCGCGGGTCATCGTGAGCTCGCGCACCGGCACCGTGGTCATCAGCCGCCACGTGAGCGTCGGGCACGCGGCGGTGGCGCACGGGAATCTGGCGGTCACCATCACCAACCAGCCCTACGTGAGCCAGCCGGCGCCGTTCTCGGGCGGGCAGACGACCGTGGTGCCGGACTCGACCATCGACGTCCGGCAGGACCGCGCGCGCGCCTTCGTCTTCAACCCCGGGGTCTCGCTGCAGGACATCGTGCGCGCCATCAACCAGGTGGGCGCCGCCCCCAGCGACGTCGTGGCGATCCTCGAGGCGCTGCGCGAGGCCGGCGCCCTGCAGGCCGAGCTGGTCGTCATCTAGCGGGAGACCCGGGCCTTGTCCCTCTCGTCGGCCGCCAAGGCCAGCGCCCTGGACTTCCAGGGCTTCGCTGCCCTGCGCCAGGTCTCGCGCGAGCGGGCCGAGGAGGGGGCGACGCTGGTCGCGCGCCAGTTCGAGGGCATCATCCTGCAGACGATGCTACGGACCATGCGCCAGGGCCTGCCCGGCGACCCGCTGCTCTCCAGCGCGGGGAGCAAGATGTACCGGGACCTGTTCGACCAGCAGCTCGCCCTGCGGCTCTCCGAGTCGAAGAGCGTCGGCATCGCCGACCTGCTGCTGGAGCAGTTGCGGCGCAGCGGCGCGCTCGGCGGGGAGGCTGCCGGGACCTCCGGCGCCCAGGGAACGGGCGCGGCCGAAGGCTTGCCGGCGGGCGTACCCCGGCGCGGTCTCTTCCCGAGCGTGTCGGGCCGCCCCGAGGAGCGTGTATCGGGCGGCGTCGAGGAGCCCGCGGGGCCCGTCCGCTCGCCAGTGCTCCCCGACCCCCCCCAGACCGGGACGCAGGAGGACTTCATCCGCGCCGTGCGTCCCCACGCCGTGCTCGCCGCCCGGGAGATCGGCGTCGACCCCGACGTGCTCGTGGCCCAGGCCGCCCTGGAGAGCGGCTGGGGGCGCTCGACCATGCGTCGTGCGGACGGCTCCAACGCCCACAATCTCTTCGGCATCAAGGCCACTCCGTCCTGGCGGGGCGACGTCGTGACGGTCCCCACGCTGGAGTACGAGGGGGGCGTTGCGGTACGCCGCCAGGCGGCCTTCCGGGCCTACGGGTCCTACGCGGAGAGCTTCCAGGACTACGCCGCGCTGGTGCGGGACAGCCCTCGCTATGCCCGGGCCGTGGAGTTCGCCTCGGACCCGCGTGCCTACATGCGGGAGCTGCAGGCCGCGGGTTACGCCACCGACCCCGCGTACGCGGACAAGGTACTGGGGATCTGGCAGAGCAAGCTGGCCGGCCTCAGGTCGGCGCGCGCTTAGCCGCAACAGTCAGGAAAGGGGGGACGTCATGGCGGGCATGGGCATCCTGAACGTCGCCGTAACCGGGCTGACCGCGGCCAACCGGGCGCTGACCACGGTGGGCCACAACATCTCGAACGTCGATACCGAGGGCTACAGCCGTCAGCGGGTCGACATCGAGGCGCGCACCCCGCAGCTGGCCGGCGGCAGCTACGTCGGCAGCGGAGTCCGTGTGGCCAACACCCGCCGGGTCTTCGACGCCTTCGCGACCGCGCAGGTCCGCACCAGCAGCTCGAGTGCCGGCTATGCCGACACCTACTACGACCTGGCCCAGGGCCTCGACAACCTGCTGGCGAGCTCGGAGACCGGCCTCACCACCCCGTTGCAGAATTTCTTCAACGCGGCCGAGGACGTCGCGAGCGACCCCTCGTCCTCCTCCGCGCGCGAGGTCATGCTCGCCCAGGGGCAGACGCTCGCCAACCGCTTCCAAACCCTGGACCAGGCGCTCGGCGACCTGGACCGGAGGGTGGGCGAGGGCATCGCGGGCACGATCGAGGAGATCAACACCAGCGTCGCGGCCATCGCGGACCTGAACCAGGACATCCTGGTCGCGCGCGGGCGCAGCGGGGGCGCCGAGCCGAACGACCTCCTCGACCAGCGCGACGAGCTCCTGCGCCAGCTCGCCGGAAAGATCGGGATCACCGTCATCGAGCAGGACGACGGCAGCGTCAACGTGGCGACGGGGAGCGGCCAGTCCCTGGTCACGGGGAGCCGCACCGCGACGCTCGTGGTCCTGCCCGGGGAGGACGAACCGGGCCGGGTCGAGGTGGGATATCGCTCCGGCGACCACACCGCGAACGTCACCGGCCTGGTGGGAGGCGGCGAGCTGGGGGCCTTCCTGACCTTCCGGCAGGAGGTGCTCGACGAGGCCCGCGACGAGCTCGGCGGCCTCGCCAAGGGCGTCGCCGAGACCTTCAACGCCCAGCACCGCCAGGGCTACGGGCTCGACGGGGTCGGGGAGCGCGACTTCTTCGTCCCGCTGGACGCGAGCGTGCCGGCGCGCAGAGCCGCGGGGGAGTTCGGGGTGGCCATCGGGGACGGCGCGCAGATCGCCGCCGCGGGCAGCCCCGGTGCCTCCGGCGACAACGAGAACGCGCTCGCCCTGAGCGCCCTGCGGTCCGCGAGGACGCTGAACGGCGGTACGGCCACCTACGGGGACGCCTACGGCGCGCTCGTGGCCGAGGTGGGCACCCGCACCAGCCAGGCGGAGGTCAACCAGGCCGCCCAGGCGGCCCTGCTGGACCAGGCGACCGCCGCGCGCGCCGCCATCTCCGGGGTCAGCCTGGACGAAGAGGTGGCCGCCCTGATGCGCTACCAGCAGACCTACCAGGCGTGCGCCCAGGTCATCGCCGCCGCGAGCCTGCTCTTCGAGACCCTGATCGAGGCCGTTCGGAGCTAGCCATGCGGATCTCCACTTCCGAATTCCAGCGCCAGGCCGTGCAGGCGATGCAGGACAACCAGGCGCGCCTGGCCAAGACCAAGCTCCAGGTCGCCACCGGCCGCCGCATCCTGACCCCCTCGGACGACCCTGCGGGCGCGCGGCGCATCCTCGATCTGCAACAGACCATCCAGCAGCAGCGCCAGTACCAGCGCAACGGGGACGCGGCGCTGGACCGCCTGAGCCTGGAGGAATCCGCGCTCGAGGGCGTGACCACCGCCCTGCAGCGGGTGAAGGAGCTCGCGGTCAAGGCGGGCGGGGGGGGGCTCGCTGCGGCCGACCGGGCGGCGATTGCCACCGAGGTCTCGGAGGTCCTGGCCGAGGTGCTCGCCCTCGCGAACACGCGGGACGCGGGCGGCGACTACCTGTTCGCCGGCTACCGCGTCGACACCGCACCGTTCGAGAGCTCGAACGCAGGGGGGACCACGGCGTTCAGCTATGGGGGCGACGATTCCGGCCGGCGCATCCAGGTGGGCCCCAGCCTGCGCGTGCTGAGCGCCGACTCGGGACAGTCCGTTTTCGTCGACGTCCCGACGCAGGCGGGCGGGACCCGGGACCTGCTCTCCACCGTCCAGACGCTCGTGGACGCGCTCCAGGGCGCGGCCTCGGGGACCCTGGACGAGGCGGGCTACCGCAGCCAGCTCGCGGCCAGCCAGGACGACTTGGACCTCGCCCTGGAGCACGTCCTGACCGTACGCGCGAGCGTCGGCGCCCGCCTGAGCCAGGTCGAGGACCAGCAGGCGATGGCGGCGGAATTCGAGCTCTACGCGAAGGACAGCCTCTCCGCGCTCGAGGACCTGGACTACGCCGAGGCGACCGGCCGCCTTCAGCTGCAGCTCACCATCCTGCAGGCCTCCCAGCAGGCCTTCGCGAGCGTGCAGGGACTGTCGCTGTTCCACTACCTGTAGCCATTGGCGCTCGGGCGCCCCGCAAGATGCAATCGGGGCGCCACTTTTCTCACGCTCTCGGCATAAAGTCCCCCCCGGGGCCGGCCGCTAAGGGTCCCGGAGGCGGTGAATACGCACCTGCTGTGTATATCCGCCAGGTACCCACCTGAGCCCCGAGCGCCGCCGCACGGTGCGGGCCGAGGGCGAAAGGAGAAAGGCAATGGCTCAGACGATCAACACCAACATCATGTCCCTCAACGCCCAGCGCAACCTCGGCAAGTCCCAGAGCGCGCTGGCGACCTCCATGGAGCGCCTGTCCTCGGGCCTGCGCATCAACAGCGCGAAGGACGACGCCGCGGGTCTCGCGATCTCCGAGCGGTTCACCGCGCAGATCCGGGGACTCAACGTTGCGGTCCGCAACGCCAACGACGGCGTGTCGCTCGCCCAGACGGCCGAGGGCGCCCTGGGGTCGGTCACGGAGAACCTGCAGCGGATCCGGGAGCTCGCCGTCCAGTCGGCGAACGCGACCAACAGCGCGAGTGACCGGGATGCGCTCCAGGCCGAGGTCGACCAGTTGATCGCCGAGATCGACCGCGTCGCAACGCAGACCAAGTTCAACGGCGTCGCCCTCCTGGACGGCTCCTTCTCAGCTCAGGACTTCCAGGTCGGCGCCAATTCCGGAGACACCATCACTCTCGACGCAATTACCGACGCCACAACTGCGACTCTGGGTGTGGACGCGGTCGATATCGGTGATGGGGGTGACCCTGCCGCGGCACTCGGGCTGGTCGACACCGCTCTGGATACGATCAACAGCGCGCGCGCCACGCTGGGTGCGGTGCAGAACCGTTTCGAGTCGACGATTGCCAACCTGCAGACCGCGGCCGAGAACATGTCGGCAGCGCGCTCGCGCATCCAGGACGCCGACTTCGCGGCCGAGACCGCCGAGCTCACCCGCACGCAGATCCTGCAGCAGGCGGGTATGGCGATGGTGGCGCAGGCCAACGCGGCTCCCCAGAACGTGCTGACGCTGCTCCAGTAGTCGCATGACGGTGGTACGCCCGGGGCCCTCGCCCCGGGCGGGTTGTTTATGGGTGCGCGGGAGGTGAAACGTCATGGCGAATGACGTGCGACTGCAACCCGTTCTGCCACCGGTCCGTCCGTCGAGTTCCGTCGCAGCGAGCCAGGGAGAGGCTCGGACGTTTCACTCCATCGGGCGCCCACCGCCCGAGGGTGCTCAGCCCACGCAGGGGGCGGCGGTTGGACGGCAGGAACTGTCGGAGCTGGCGGAGGAGTTGAGTGAGCTGGCGCAGGTCGTCCGGCGGGAGCTCGACTTCAGCGTGGACGAGGACAGCGGACGTACGGTGATCCGGGTCGTGGACTCTGAGACGGGCAAGCTGGTTCGCCAGATCCCCCCGGAGGAGGTGTTGACCCTGGTCGCGCGGTTCAGGGAGTGCCAGGCCGGTCTGGTGGAAGAGCAGGCGTAAGGGAAGCAGCCGGCGTAAGGGTTCGTTGGCTGTATCCGTGACGTACCCGGGGGCGGCAGGGCACAGGGCCGGCCGCCCCCGGTTCTTCAGGGGGCACGCGCGGCGCAGGCTATGAGCACCATCACCGCCTTGGGCGTCGGTTCCGGTCTCGACATCGCCGACATCGTCAGGCAACTCGTGGCGGCCGAGCGCTCGCCGGTGCAGACGCGTCTCGACTCCCAGGAGAAGACCCTCGAGGCCAAGCTTTCGGCCTTCGGGACGCTGAAGTCCGCGCTTGCGCAATTCCAGACGGGCCTCGGAGAGCTGAGCGAGGTCGGCGCCTTCCTCGCCCGCACGGCGAGCTCGGGGAGCGAGGAGGTGTTCACCGCCTCTGCGGGTACCTCGGCGGCGCCCGGGACCTTCGATCTGGTCGTCCAGCAGCTCGCCCAGAGCCACAGCCTGGTCTCGGAGGGTTACGAGAGTGCCAGTGCGGGCGTCGGGACCGGCACGCTCACGATCTCGGTGGGTGGGAATTCCTTCTCGGTTGCGGTGGATGCCGCCCACGGCACGCTCGCCGGGGTCCGCGACGCCATCAACGGGGCGAGCGACAACTCCGGCGTCGTGGCCAGCGTCATCCGCGTGGACGGAGCCTCGGGCGGCACGGTGGCCAAGCTGGTCCTGACCTCGACGGTGACGGGCACGGAGGGCTCCCTCACGGTCGCCGTCGACGATGCGGACGGCGTGGACGGGGACACCTCCGGACTTTCGGCGCTCGCCTACCTGCCGAGCGACACGTCTCCGGCCATCACGAATCTGACCGAGCTGCGCGCGGCCCAGGACGCGAAGCTGACGCTCGACGGGCAGGCGGTGACGAGTTCGAGCAACACGGTCGACGACGCGATCGAAGGCGTGACCCTGACGTTGCAGGGGGTCTCCGGGAAGGACGCGAGCGGGGCCTGGAAGTCGTCGAGGCTCGCCATTGCCATCGACCCCTCCGCGGCCGCGGAGCGGGTCCAGGGCTTCGTGACCGCCTACAACGCCGTGCTCGACGCCATCCGGTCGGTGGCGAGCTACGACGCCTCCAGCCGGGAGGCGACGGCGCTCTTCGGCGACTCGGCCGTACGCGGCCTGCAGTCCCGGCTGCGCGCGGAGTTGAGCCGCGTCGTCTCGGACCTGCCGGCGGGGGCGGCGAGCCTCGCGGAGATCGGTGTCCGGACGGGGCGGGACGGCAAGCTGGAGCTGGATCAGGACCGGCTCCACGGCGCCCTCAACTCCAACCTGGATGCGGTCGCCAAGCTCTTCGCGGGCGAGGGAGGCTGCGCGCAGCGCCTGGACGACCTGGTCTCCAGCTACCTCGACGCGGACGGGATCATCGAGTCCCGGACCGAGGGTCTGAACGGGCGGCTGGAGGCCATCGAGGCGCAGCGCGAGGCGCTCGAGCGGCGAATGGAGAGCCTCGAGGCGCGCCTGCTCAAGCAGTACACGGCGATGGACACGCTGGTGGCCCAATTGCAGACGACCTCCAGCTACCTGACCCAGCAGTTGGAGTTGTTGAAAACACAAACGAGCCAGTGAGGCCCCCAGGGGCCTCGCCACCGGGAGACCTGACAGAACATGAACGCGATGCTCCGCAACGCGCTCCGGCAGTACAGTAGTGTGGGTGTCCGGTCGGGCGTGGAGGACGCGAGTCCCCATCGCCTGATCCAGATGCTCCTCGAAGGGGCGCTGGCGCGGATCGCGGCCGCCATCGGTCATCTGGACCGGGGCGACGTGGCGGAGAAGGGCAGGAGCATCGGGCTCGCGATCTCCATCATCGGCGGGCTGCAGTCGAGCCTCGACACCGACCGGGGCGGGGACGTCGCGGGGAACCTGGACCGGTTGTACGAGTACACGGCTCGCCGCCTCCTCGAGGCCAACGCGAGGAACGACCGCGGGGCGCTGGAGGAGGTTCACCACCTGCTGTCGGAGGTCAAGGGGGCCTGGGACTCGATCGGACCGCGTGTCGGAAGCGGGGCGCCCGTCACGTTTCCGTCCCCCGCCCGGGTCTAGACTCTCCCCGGGAGCGTTTCGCAGGGGACGAGGAGCCATGAGCAACCTTCGAGACCTGGAGGCCGCCCTGGGGCTGACCACCGCCATGCTGGAGGCGGCCCGAGCCGGAGACTGGAACCACCTCGTGGAGCTCGAGGCCGAGCGGGGGGCGCACATCGCGGCGGCCTTCGAGGGCCCGGTCACGGGCCTGGACGCTCCGCTCTTCGCCGAGGTGGCCCACCGTATCCTGGCCCTGGACCGGCAGGTCGTCGCCCTGGGCGAACAGGGCCGCGTGAGCCTTGCCGAGGCGCTCAACCAGATCCGCGTCGGCCGCCGGGCTCAGGTCGCCTACGCGGCGGGGGGGCGCTGACCCGGCATGGCCGACGGCCCCGCGGCGGGCGCCGAGCTCTGCTGGGAGGACTGGCTCCCCCTCGGTTGGCGGCTCGCCCCGAATGTCTCGGGGGCCGAGCTCTCCCACCTCTACGACGCGGCGCTGACGCGCCTGAACGCCGTGCTGACCGTCGGTGAGGCCCTCGCCGCGGCGGAGTCCTCGGATGATGCCCCGCCTCGCGCCCAGGACATCCTGCGCCTGGAGGCACGCCTGAATCTCCTGCTGGCGATGGTCGGCGAGCTGCTGGCGGCCCAGCGCCCGCGCCCCCCGGCCCGGGCCGTGCGCCTGGGCGGAGGCTGGGTCGAGTGGCGCGATCCCCACCCCCCCGCGGCCGGAGACCCCGTCGCGATCGAGCTGTACCTGAACCCGTCGATACCGGACCCCGTGACGCTGCCGGCGCGGGTGGAGGCCGTGGGGGACCCCGGCCAGGGCGCGGCGGTCGTCCGGGCCACGTTCCTCGAGATCCCTCCCAACGTCCTCAACGCCATCGAAAAGTTGATCTTCCGTTGGCACCGGCGTCGCGTTGCCGAACAACGCCGGGTATCGCCGCCAAAATTTTGACATTTCCCCTCCGGGCAGCTTTACTGTTGCAGAAATAAACATCGTGGGGACGAGCGGTTAGCTCGCTTGCCTCACGTTCTGCTCAAGCTGCCGGGGGCCGGTCATGAAGCGCGTGCTCGTGGTGGACGCGGACGGGGAGCGCCGTCGCTACCTGCAGGACGTCCTGGAATTCCTCGAGTACGAGGCGCTGCCGGTCGCTTCGGTCGCCGAGGGCGCCGAGCATCTGAGCGGCGAAGGCCGCGCCGACATCGTCCTGTTGGGGCCGGCGCCGAGCGAGCGCGAGCTCGCGGAGAGCTTCCGCGCGGTCAAGTCCGCGGACAGCTTCATCCCGGTGGTGCTGGTCGTGTCGCCCGAGTCCCGGGGCGAATCGAGCCGGGAGCTGGCCGAGGGGGTCCTCGCGCGGGTGACCCTGCCGCTCCGCCACCAGGCCCTCCAGCACGCCCTGCAGCAGGTGGACGTGTATCTCGAGAACCGCTACGCCAGCGGCAACACCCGCTCCCTGGAGCTCTTCCGCAGCCTGGTGGGTACCAGCGCGGCGGTGCGGCGGGTGCGGCGGATGATCGAGCAGGTGGCGGACACCGACGCGACCGTCCTGATCCTCGGCGAGTCCGGCACCGGCAAGGAGGTGGTGGCGCGCAACATCCACTACCAGTCCTCGCGCCGCTACAAGCCCTTCGTGCCTCTCAACTGCGGGGCGATCCCCTCCGAGCTCCTGGAGAGCGAGCTCTTCGGGCACGAGAAGGGGGCGTTCACCGGGGCCATCAGCGCCCGTCGCGGGCGGTTCGAGATGGCCGAGGGCGGCACCCTGTTCCTCGACGAGATCGGCGACATGCCCCTCGCGATGCAGGTCAAGCTCCTGCGAGTCTTGCAGGAGCGCGTGTTCGAGCGGGTGGGAAGCAACAAGAGCATCACCGCCAACGTCCGCATCGTGGCCGCGACCCACGCCAATCTCGAGGCGGCGATCGGCGCGGGGCGCTTCCGCGAGGACCTGTTCTACCGCCTGAACGTCTTCCCGATCGAGATGCCGCCCCTGCGCGAGCGCGGGGAGGACCTGCCGCTCCTCATCAACGACCTGGTCTCGCGTCTCGAGCACGAGAAGCGCGGCTCGATCCGGCTCACGCCCCAGGTGGTCCGCACCCTGACCGCCTACCCCTGGCCCGGCAACGTGCGGGAGCTCGCGAACCTGGTGGAGCGTCTCGTGATCCTGTACCCGAACGGTGTCGTCGACGTGCAGGACCTGCCCGAGAAATACCGGAAGGACGACTCGCTGCAGGACCTCCCGAGGGACGCGGACCTCGAGGTCTTCGCCCCGGTCGCGTCGAGCCAGCGCCTGCCGCGCGAGGGACTGGACCTGAAGGACTATCTGAACCAGCTGGAGTACGTCCTCATCCGGCAGGCCCTGGACGAGGCCGACGGGGTGGTGGCCCAGGCGGCGAAGCGCCTCAAGATGGGCCGCACGACCCTGGTGGAGAAGATGCGCAAGTACGACATCCACCGACCGGAGGGCGCGACGGAGTTCTGACGCCGCCGGTGCGCCACGGCGAGCGGTCATTCGTAAGGGTCTGATCTCACTGGGTATCGCTACTCGGCACAGCCCTTGCTTCTTCGAGGCGAGCCGGGCGCGCCGTGGGGCCGCCGGCGAGACCTGGGAGAGGCCCGATGCCCGCCGCGACCGCTGCAGTCCAGAATCGTTCCCCGACCCAGGGCCCCCGCGCGGGGCGTAACCCGGCGCCGTTGGCGCACGCCACCGCCCTCGCGGCGAGACCCGGGGCCGGCCGGGCACACCAGACCCTCGAAACCCTGCCGGCCGGCGTGGTCGTGCTGAACGCGCAGGGCCTGGTCGAGCTTTGCAACCCCGCGGCCCGCGCCCTGATGGGGGAGGACGCCCGGGGCCAGCGCTGGCGGGAGGTCGCGGCGCGGGTCTTCCGGCCGCGCCCCGACGACGGGCCCGACCTCTCGCTCGTGAGCGGCCGGCGGGTGCACATCGACACCTCGTCGCTGCGGGACCCGCCGGGGCAGCTCCTCCTGATCCAGGACGTGACCGAGGTCCGCGCCCTGCAAACGCGCATCGCGCAACTGGAGCGGCTCTCGGCGCTCGGCGAGATGGCGGCCGCGCTGGCCCATCAGGTGCGCACGCCGCTCGCCTCGGCCCTGCTCTACGCGGGGGCCCTCGCCCGGCCCGGTGTGGATGCGGGGCGCTACTCCGGCAAGTTGACGGACGTCCTGCGCCAGCTCGAGGGGCTGGTGCGGGACATGTTGCTGTTCGCGCGCCAGGGCCGCTTCGAGATGGAGGGTCTCTCGGTCGGGGAGTTGGTGGAGCAGGTGCGCCAGCCGCTCGGGCCCCGCATGGAGGCCCGCGGGGTGCGCCTGGATTGCCGGGTCCAGTCGTCCGACACCCGGCTGCGGGGCAGCCGACAGGCCCTCGCCGGGGCCATCGGAAACCTCATCGACAACGCCTGCGAGGTGGGTGCCCGCAACGTCCTCTTCGCGGTGTCGTCCCCGGGGCCCGGGCTCCTCACCGTCGACGTCGTCGACGACGGTCCCGGTGTTCCGGTGGAGCTTCGGGAAAGCCTCTTCCGGCCCTTCTTCACCACGCGCCCGGGCGGGAGTGGTCTCGGGCTCGCCGTGGCGCGCGCGGTGGCCGAGGCTCACGGCGGGCGGGTCGCGCTGATCGACAGCCCCGCGCCCGGGGCCCATTTCCGGATCGAATTGCCCCTCTGGGCGCAGCCCGACCCGGCCCCCGGGGATGCCGCGAGGGGAGCCAGGCCGTGACCCGGGACGTGTGGGAAGCGCTGGTGGTCGAGGACGACGCGCCCCTGCGCGAGGCGCTCGTGGACACCCTCGCGCTTGCCGGCTACCGCGTGCAGGCGGCGGCCGACGGGGAGGAGGCCCTGCGGCTCCTCGAGCGTGCGTCCGCGGGACTCGTGGTGAGCGACGTGCAGATGCGCCCCATGGACGGGCTCACGCTCCTGCGGCGCCTGCGCGCCTCGCACCCCGAGCTGCCGGTCCTGCTGATGACGGCCTACGGCACGGTTCAGCAGGCCGTGGAGGCGATGCGCGAGGGTGCCGTCGACTATCTCGTGAAGCCCTTCGAGGCCGAGGTCCTCATCGCCAAGGTGGCCCAGTACCTGAGGGCGGTCGCCGGGGCGGACGCCGAGGTCGTCGCCGAGGACCCTGCGAGCCGCGCCCTGCTCGCGCTGGCGGCGCGGGTCGCGGAGAGCGACGCGACGGTGTTTCTCAGCGGGGAGAGCGGGACCGGCAAGGAGGTGCTGGCGCGCTTCATTCACCGCCAGTCGCGCCGGGCCTCCGGTCCCTTCGTCGCCATCAACTGCGCCGCGATACCGGACAACATGCTCGAGGCGGTGCTCTTCGGCTACGAGAAGGGCGCCTTCACGGGGGCCTACCGTTCCTCGCCCGGGAAGTTCGAGCAGGCCCAGGGCGGGACGCTGCTCCTCGACGAGGTCTCCGAGATGAGCCTGCCGCTGCAGGCCAAACTCTTGCGTGTCCTGCAGGAACGCGAGGTCGAAAGGCTCGGCGGCCAGGCTACGGTGGCGCTCGACGTCCGGGTCCTCGCGACCTCCAACCGGGAGCTCCGGGCCGAGGTGGCGGCGGGTCGTTTCCGTGAGGACCTCTATTACCGGCTGAACGTGTTTCCGCTGCGCCTGCCCGCCCTGCGTGAGCGTCCGGGGGACGTCGTGCCGCTGGCCGAGCACCTGCTCGCGCGGATGTCGGCGGCGGCCGGGCAGGTGGCGCCGGTGCTCGACGCCACGGCCCGGGAGCGCCTGCTGGCGCACCGCTGGCCGGGGAACGTGCGCGAGCTCGGCAACCTGCTGCAGCGGGCGCTCATCCTGTCCCAGGGCGGGCGCATCAGCGCGGCGGACTTGGCCTTCGAGAGCGCTCCACGGCCCGAGGTCCGCCCCCCCGCGGCGGCCGAGCCCGAAGAGGAGGCGCCGGCCGTGGGGCTTGGCGACGCCCTCCGGCGCCAGGAGCGTGAGCGGATCCTGACCGCGCTCGCCGAGGAGCGGGGCAACCGGGCGCTCGCCGCGGCCCGGCTCGGCATCAGCCCCCGTACGCTGCGCCACAAGCTCCAGCGCATGCGCGAAGCGGGCGTTTCCTGAGGAGGATGGCGATGAGAGTCTCCGGCGGACCGGATCTACAGGCGCTGCTTTCGCAGATGCGGGCGCTCGCGAGCGAGGCGCGCTCCGTGCAGGGCGCGGACTGGGGCCGCCCGGCGCAGGGCGCCGATTTCGGCCGGGTGCTGAGCGAGTCGCTGGCGGCGGTGAACGGGATTCAGCAGCGCGCCGAGGGGCTCGCGGAGTCCTTCGAGCTCGGCGACCCGAAGGTGAGCCTGGCCGAGGTCGCGGTGGCCCGGGAAAAGGCCGGGCTGGCGTTCCAGGCGACCCTGCAGGTCCGCAACAAGCTGCTCGCGGCCTACCAGGACATCATGAACATGCCCATCTAGCGGCAGCGTCAAAGGGCAGGGGGCTGAGCGGACATGGCGGTGACGGCAGACGGGGGACAGCAACTCCTGGCGCGGCGATCGGGGCCCATGGCGGCCCTGCAGGCGCTGAGCGAGATGCCGGTCCTGAAGCAGGCGGGGGTCATGGCGGGTCTGGCCCTCAGCGTCGCGCTCGGGATCTGGGTGGTGCAGTGGTCGCGTTCGCCCGGATACACCCAGCTCTTCCGGAACCTCGCCCCCAAGGAGGCGACGGAGGTGGTGGCAGGCCTCGAGCGGGCCCGGATCCCCCATCGGCTCGACGCCCAGAGTGGGGCGGTCCTCGTGCCGGGGGCGGACGTCCACCGGGCGCGCATGGCGCTCGCCGGTGAGGGTCTGCCCCACAGCGCGGAGGTCGGCTTCGAGCTGCTGCAGCGCGAGCCGGAGATGGGCACCAGCCAGTTCATGGAGCAGGCCCGTTACCAGCGGGCGCTCGAGGTCGAACTCGCCCGCTCGGTCGCGACCATCCAGGGAGTCGAGAAGGCGCGGGTGCACCTGGCCCTGCCCAAGGCCTCGGCCTTCGTGCGCGAGCGCAAGCGCGTCAGCGCCTCGGTGCTCGTGCACCTGTACGCGGGTCGCAGCCTGGAGCAGCCCCAGGTGGCGGCCATCGCGAACCTGGTGGCCGCCAGTGTCCCGGGAATGGAAGTCGGGGACGTCCGGGTCGTGGACCAGAAGGGGCGCCTGCTGACGGCCTCCGACGCCTCCCGGGAGGCGCTGCACTCGCAGCAGGAGTTCGACTTCAGCCGCCGTCTGGAGAGCTACTACATCAAGCGGATCGAGGACATCCTCTCGCCCATCCTGGGCCCGGACGGGGTGCGGGCCCAGGTGGTCGCGGAAGTCGACTTCACGCGCACCGAGCAGACCCGGGAGAGCTTCAGCCCCGAGTTGACCGCCCTGCGCAGCGAGCAGGTCGCCGAGGAGGCGCGCGCGGGGGCGACGGGGCTTGCCTCCGGTGTGCCGGGTGCGCTGAGCAATACCCCGCCTGGGGCGGGGGCGGCCCCGGAGCAGGCGGTTGCCGCGGGGCGCACGCCGGGACCGGGCGAGGCGCGGGCGTCGGGTCCCGGGTCCGCAGGGGCGGCCGGCGCGCCGGCCGGGAGCGGAGCCCAGGGCAACGTCCTGAGCCGCCGGTACACGCGCAATTTCGAGGTCGACCGCACCGTCAGCCACACGACCCTGCCGACCACGACCCTGAAGCGTCTGTCGGTCGCGGTGGTCCTGGACGACCTGCGCAGCGTCGGAGAGGACGGGGAAACGGTGCGCCGCTCCCTGAAGCCCGACGAACTGGAGCGGTTCTCGGGCCTCGTGCGCGAGGCCATCGGCTTCAGCGCGGCGCGGGGCGACAGCGTCAACGTCGTGAACGTGCCCTTCACGACCGGCGCAGGGGGCGAGGCGTTCGAGGAGCCCGCCGTGTGGCAGCAGTCCTGGGTCTGGGACGTCGGCAAGCAACTCCTCGCCGCCGGGATCGTGCTCCTGCTGGTGCTCGGGGTGCTGCGCCCCGCCATGCGCCGGTTGGCGAGCCAGGCCCCGCTGCTCGCCGCACCGCCCGGTCTGGCGGGACCGCGGGGGCAGGCCGAGCGTGTGTCCGGCGGCGGACTCGCCGAGGACCGGCTGAGCCTGTCGGAGGCGCAGTCCGGGGTGTCGCGGCCCGGCGGGGGCGTCGCCCGCGACCATCAGTTGCAGCAGGTGGATAGCCTGCGCTCCCTCGTGAGCCAGGACCCCAAGCGGGTGGCCCAGGTCGTGCGGAACTGGATCGGCGAGAATGAGTGACGCGGGCGAAGGTGTGTTGAAGGGCGTGGAGCGGGCGGCCGTCCTGCTCCTGATGCTCGGCGAGGAGGGTGCAGCCTCCGTGCTGCAGCACATGGGTCCCCGCGAGGTGCAGAAGCTCGGCGCCTCCATGTCCTCGATCCGCAACGTCTCCCAGGACCAGGTCAACGGGGTGGTCGACCGCTTCCTCGACGCGGTGGGCAAGCACACCGCGCTCGGCATCGACGCCGAGAGTTACATGCGCACGGCCCTGGTGAAGGCCCTCGGCGAGGACAAGGCGAGGGGCTTGATGGACCGGATCGTTCTCGGCGACGCCACCCAGGGCCTCGAGACCCTGAAGTGGATGGACCCGCGCTCGATTGCCGACATGATCCGAAACGAGCATCCCCAGATCGTGGCCATCGTGCTCGCCTACCTCGAGAGCGACCACGCGGCCGAGGTGCTCGCGCACCTCCCCGAGCGCATGCGCTCGGACCTCCTGTTGCGCGTCGCGACGCTGGACACCGTCCAGCCCGCCGCCCTGCAAGAGCTCAATCTCGTGCTGGAAAAGCAGTTCTCCGGCAGCGCCACCGTGAAGGCCTCCGCCGTTGGAGGTGTGCGCACGGCCGCCAACATCCTGAACTTCATGGACAACAGCTCGGAGACCGAGGTCCTGGACCGGATGCGCGACGCCGATGGCACGCTCGCGCAGCAGATCCAGGACCTGATGTTCGTGTTCGAGGACCTGATGGACATCGACGACCAGAGCATCCAGGCGCTGCTGCGGGAGATCTCCTCGGAGACCCTGCTGCTCGCCCTGAAGGGCGCCGACGAGGAGGTCAAGGAAAAGTTCTTCAGGAACATGTCCAAGCGCGCCTCCGAGATGCTGCGCGACGACCTGGACGCCAAGGGCCCCGTGCGGGTGAGCGAGGTCGAGGTGGCCCAGCGGGAGATCCTGAGCGTCGCCCGGCGCATGGCCGACGAGGGGCAGATCGCTCTCGGAAAGGGCGGTGAGGAGATGGTGTGATGGCCGCCCCGCGCAAGCTCATCACGGCGGCGGAGCTGCGCCGGTTCGACCAGTGGGAGCTCCCCGTGATCGGCATCGAGGAGCGTCGGAAGGGGCAGGGCGAGGACGAGCTCGCGCGACCGCTGACCGCGGCCCAGCTCGAGGCCCTGCACGCCGAGGCCTACCGGGAGGGCTTCGAGCAGGGGCGGCACGCCGGTGAGGAGGCGGGCTACCGGGAGGGACGGGAGGCGGGGGAAGCGGAGGCGGCGGCGCGTCTGGTGCGCATCCAGTCGATCCTGGACCTGCTGGCGCGCCCGCTCGAGGCCCTCGACCGGGAGGTGGAGGACTCGCTGGTCGCGCTCGCCACGAGCGTCGCGCGCCACGTGCTCCGCCGGGAACTGCGCACCGACCCCGGGCAGGTCATCGCGGTGGTCCGGGAGGCGGTCTCCGTCCTGCCCGTGGCGGCCCGCAGCGTCCGGGTGCACCTGAACCCGGCCGACGCGGCGCTGCTGCGCGAGCGGATGCGGGTGGGGGAAGGCGAGGAGAGCCGCTGGCAGATCGTGGAGGACCCCATGCTCACGCGGGGTGGTTGCCGGGTCTCCACCGACGTTTCGCTCGTGGACGCCAGCGTGGAGCAGCGTCTCGCCGCCGTGGTGGCCCGGGTGCTCGGGGAAGAGCGCGAGGGCGAGCGTGTCCCCTGACCTCGACCGTCGAAGGCTGTGGGCCTCGCGCCTCGCGTCCTGCCGGCAGCGGGCGGAGACTCCGCCCCCGCTCGTGGTCCAGGGGATGCTCACGCGGATGGTGGGTTTGACCCTGGAGGCCGTGGGGTGTCAGGCGGCGATCGGTGATCGCTGCCGGGTCGCCGGCCCCGGGGGCACCGTCGTGGAATCCGAGGTGGTGGGGTTCGGGGCGGACCGGCTCTACCTGATGCCCATCGGCGACATCCGCGGGCTCGCCCCGAACGCCCGCGTCACGCCGGTCGGGCGGGGGGGCGACGTGGGGCTCAGCGACGCGGTGCTCGGTCGCGTGCTCTCGGGCACCGGCGTGCCCCTGGACGGCAAGGGACCGATCGCCGTGGCGCAACGGGTCCCGCTCGCGGGCCGCGGCATCAACCCCCTGACCCGGCACCGCATCGACCAGCCCCTCGACGTGGGGGTACGGGCCATCAACTCCCTGCTCACGGTGGGTCGCGGGCAGCGCATGGGGTTGTTCGCGGGCAGCGGCGTCGGCAAGAGCCGTCTGCTCGGGATGATGACGCGGTTCACGGAGGCCGACGTGGTCGTGGTCGGTCTCATCGGCGAGCGGGGACGCGAGGTCAAGGAGTTCATCGAGGGCATCCTTGGCGAGGAGGGGATGGCTCGCGCGGTCGTCGTGGCCTCCCCGGCCGACGACCCCCCACTCATGCGCCTGCACGGCGCCGCGCTGGCCACCGCGGTCGCCGAGTACTTCCGCGACCAGGGCAGACACGTCCTGCTCCTGATGGACTCGCTCACCCGCTACGCCCAGGCCCTGCGCGAGATCGGCCTCGCCATCGGCGAGCCGCCCGCGACCCGGGGCTATCCGCCCTCGGTCTTCACCCGCCTGCCGCAACTGGTGGAGCGGGCGGGCAACGGGGAGACGGGCGGCGGCTCGGTCACGGCGTTCTACACGGTGCTGACCGAGGCGGACGAGCAGCACGACCCCATCGCCGACTCGGCGCGCGCCATCCTCGACGGACACATCGTCCTCTCGCGCACGCTCGCCGAGGCGGGCCACTACCCTGCCATCGACCTGGAGCGGTCCATCAGCCGGGCGATGGCGGACATCTGCGACCCGCGCCATCTGCAGGACGCGCGGCGCTTCCGGCAGGTGTACTCGGTGTACCGCCGGCACGAGGACCTGATCAGCGTGGGTGCGTACGCGGCGGGCAGCGACCCGCAGGTGGATCACGCGATCCAGATGTACCCGCGCCTGATGGGCTTCCTGCGCCAGGACATCGGGGAACGGGACGCGATCGCCGACAGCCTGCAGGGCCTGCGGGCGACGGTGAAGTCCGGCGAGGCCGCAGGCGCCCCGGAACGCGCGGCGGCGGGCGTGGCGCCCCGGCCGGCACCCCCGGCCCGGCGCGGGTGATTGACGCGTGAACCGCTCGACCCGGCTGGAGCCCTTCGCCCGCCTCGCGGACCAGCGGCAGCAGGGCGCGGCCCGCTCGCTGCAGGCGAGCCGGGACGAGCTCGCGCACTACGAGGCGCGTCTGGGCGAGCTCAAGGCGTATCGGTCCGAGTATGCAGAACGTCTTAACCAGCTAGGAAAAACAGGAAGTTCAGCGACTCACATAAAGCGATTTCTCGACTTCATCGGTCAGGTGGACGAGGGCGTGCGCCAGCTGGAGTCGCTGATCGCCCTGACCCGGGGGCGCTTCGATCAGCACCGTGAGGAATGGCTGGCCGCGCGCTCCCGGTTCCGTGTGCTCGACGAGGTGCTCACCAGGGCGCGCAGGGAGGAAGACCGCAACCGCCTGAGGAGCGAGCAGCGCGAGAGCGACGATCGCACTTCACAGGCCCCCCGGGCCCGCTGACCCCCCTATCGTCCCGACCTGGCCCGAGGGTTGCTTCACGCACCCCGGACCACCTGGAGCCAGACCGATGCAGGCCATTGCCGCGAACCTGACCGCTCCGATTCCCGCCTTCGAGGGCGTCCGGACGGATCCCCCTCCCGCCGCCCCCGGGCTGGTGGAGGAGGCCGCGCCTGCTGCGGAGAACGCCGCGGGTCTGCCGTTCTCCTCCGTCTTCGCGGAGGTGCTCGCGCCACCCCCGACCGGCGGTCCGCCCGCCCCGATTCCAGGCGCGAGGCCTCTTGCCGAGGAAGCCGCGGGTGACCTGCAGGACGGCAACGGCTTGCCGGTTGTGGCAACGCCCTTGCTGGTCCCGGCAGTCCCGTTGCCCCCGGTGCTGCCCGATTCGGGAGTCTCCGCGGAGGCGGCTGAGCCCGGCGTGGGCGCGGAGGCCTGGAGCGAAGAGCCCGGGCCCGCTGGGCAGGCCGGGCCGGCCCCGACGGGCTTGCCCCTCGTGGCCTTCCCTCCCACGGCAGCCGTGGGGCCGGAACCGGAGGGGGCGGTGCCCGCCGCCCCGGCCTCCGCCGCCCCGGAGCCCGTGCCCGTGGTGCCCCGGAAGCACCCCGTGCACGCGACTTCGCGCGGCCCGGCGTTCCCCGCTCCGCAGCAGGGGGCGGTGGAAAACGGGGCTGCGGGGGGCACCGTGCAGGACGCCCCGTCCCTGGCCCCTGCCGCCGGGCCGGAACCCGTGGAGCTTGCCGAATCCGGCGCAGCCGACGGGGATCCCGACCCCGGGAGCCTGGCCCTCCTGTCCACTTCCCGTCAGCGCCACGCCGCCGCCCTCCAGGGGCTGTCCCCCGGAGGGACCGGCGCCTCCGGGCTCGCCCCCCGGGTGGGAAGTGCCGAGTGGGCTCCGGCACTCTCCGACCGCGTGGCCTGGATGGTGGAGGGCGAGGTGAAGCAGGCCGACCTGCAGCTCAATCCGCCCGAGCTCGGACCGCTGGAGGTCCGGATCTCGATGGTCGACGACGAGGCCCGCATCACCTTCACCGCCTCGCATCCCCAGGTCCGCGAGGCCCTGGAGATGGCGCTGCCGAAGTTGCGGGACATGCTGGGCAGCAGCGGTGTGCAGTTGCTGCAGGTGGACGTCTCCGGGCACGGCGCCGGGCACCGGCCGCCGCCCGAGGCAGGGCCCGGGGCGGCCGCGGCGCAGGCATCGACCTCGCGGGGGGGGGCACGCGAGGCCCTGGCGGCCCTCGGGACTGGGAGCCCGCACCGACAGCGGGGCCTGGTGGACGCCTACGCGTGACCTCGGTCGGCTGCGCCGTCTCCCTCCGGCGCACCCGGTAGCGAATTTCCATCGTGCCCCAGGCGCGTGCAGCGCCCGGAACGCGTCAAGAATCCGCGATCATCTCGAGGGCATTTTTGTAACCCATTGACTTAGCGATCTATCTTTGGGTGGCATGCCGTTTGCTGGTCCGCCAGCGACCCTCGGCGCGGAGAACCCGGCATGGCGGACAAGGAGATCCAACTCGCAGCCCCGGCGGCACCGGCAGGCGGACGGCGCAAGGTCGTCCTGCTCGGCGCTGGCGCGCTCCTGCTCGTTCTCGGCATTGGCGCTGCGGTGCTCCACTTCACCGGGCTGCTGCCCGGCCCGTGGCAGGGCGGCGCGGCGTCTTCCCAGGCGGCCAAGCCGGTCCGGCGCGAGGCGGTGTACGTCCCGCTGGAGCCGCCCTTCACCGTCAATCTGCAGGGACACGGCCCCACCCGCTACTTCCAGACCAGCGTGGAGGTGCTGACGCGCGACCCGGCGGTCGAGGCGGCCCTGAAGCGCCACCTGCCGATCATCCGCAACGACCTGGTCATGCTCTTCAGCAGCAAGGACGCCAAAGACCTGGCGTCGATGGAGGGCAAGGAAAGGCTGCGCGCCGAGGCCCTCGCTGCGGTGAAGAAGGTGCTCGAGAGCGAGACCGGAACGGCCGAAGTCGAGCAGGTCTTCTTCACCAGCTTCGTGATGCAGTAGCCCATGCCCGCCACCGACATCCTGTCCCAGGACGAGATCGACGCGCTGCTGCACGGCGTCGACCAGGGCGAGGTCGAGACCGAGGCCCCCGGCGTTCCCGCCGAGGCGGCGGTGCGGCCTTACGATTTCACCAGCCAGGACCGCATCGTCCGGGGCCGGCTCCCGACCCTGGAGATGATCAACGAGCGCTTCGGGCGCCTGTTCCGGATCAGTCTGTTCAACCTTTTGCGCCGTCTGCCGGAGGTCACGGTGGGCACGGTGCAGATGATGAAGTTCAGCGAGTACGTGCACTCCCTTTTCGTGCCGGCGAACATGAACCTGGTGAAGGTCCGGCCGCTGCGCGGGACCTCGCTGTTCGTGCTGGACCCGAAGCTCGTGTACATCCTGGTGGAGAACTTCTTCGGCGGGAGCGGGCGCTTCCAGTCGAAGATCGAGGGGCGGGAATTCACCGCTACCGAGATGCGGGTCGTCCAGCTGGTCCTCGAGAGGATGTTCCACGACCTTCGCGAGGCCTGGACGCCGGTGCTCGACATCAGCCTCGAGTACGTCGGGTCCGAGGTCAATCCGCACTTCGCGAACATCGTCAGTCCGAGCGAAGTGGTCGTCACCACGGTCCTGCACGTGGAACTGGACGGCGGCGGTGGGGATCTGCACCTCACGCTGCCGTACTCCATGGTGGAACCGATCCGCGACCTCCTCGACGCCGGGGTGCAGAGCGACCGTTCCGAGCGCGACGAGCGCTGGACCCGGACCCTGCGCGAGGAACTGGAATCGGCCAACGTGGAGGTCGGAGTGACGTTGACCGAGGCGAGCCTCACGCTGCGCGAACTCCTCGAGATGCAGCCGGGTGACGTCATCCCGGTGGAGATCCCGCCGCGGCTGGTGGCGCGGGTCGGCGACGTGCCCGTGTTCTGGGCGAAATTCGGTACCTCGCGCGGGAAGCTGGCGCTCAAGGTCGAGCAGCCCGCGCGGCATGCCCGACAGGCAACGAGTGACTTGGACAGGGTGGCCATCGATGAGTGAACAGACGAAATCCCGGGAAGAGCTCATGGCCGCGGAGTGGGACGAGTCCATCGGGCGACAGGCGGACGCCGCAGCGGGTCCCTCGCCGAAATCGCGCGCGGCCCGGGAGGCGGGCGTCGCGCGCGCCCCGCTGGAGGACCTGCGCGCGGAACCGGGGGTGCCCCCCCGGGAGGTGAGCCTCGACGCGATCCTCGACATCCCCGTCAGCCTCTCGATGGAGATCGGAAGGACCAAGATCAACATCCGTCACCTGCTGCAGCTCAACCAGGGATCTGTCGTCGAGCTGGACCGGCTGGCGGGCGAGCCCCTGGACGTCCTCGTCAACGGCACGCTCATCGCCCACGGGGAGGTGGTGGTGGTGAACGAGAAGTTCGGCATCCGTCTGACGGACGTCGTGAGCGCGCACGAGCGCGTGCAGAAGCTGCGCTGACGCTCCGGGGAAGCGACGTGCGGACATCCATCACCGTGTTGGGGCTCGGCCTGCCGGGGCGCGCAGCCTGGGCGGCCTCTGCGCCCTCCGCCGCCCCCCCACCGGCCCTGGACACGGGCCACGTGCTGTCCGTGCTCCTCGGCCTGCTCGCCGTGCTGGCGATCATCGCCGTCCTCGCCTGGGCCCTGCGGCACCTCTTCCGCGTGGGTGTGGGAGCCGAGGGGCTCGTGCGGGTCCTCGGCTCGACCTCGCTCGGCGCACGGGAGAGGGTGGTGCTGCTCCAGGTGGGCGGCGAACAGGTTTTGGTCGGCGTCGCGCCCGGGCGCGTGCAGACCCTGCACGTCCTCGACGAACCGGTGACGCTGCCTGCGCCGGGCGAGGCGCCGGGCTTCCAGGCGCAGCTGGCCCGGTTCCTCGGGCGCCCGCCGGTGGGGGAGCGCAGTGAATAGGAGCCCCTCGGTCCTGGCGCCGGTCCTGCTGGGTCTCCTTGTCCTCGGAGCGCTGCCGATGGCCGCGGCGGCGGCGGAGCCCGCCATCCCGGCGCTCGCCGTGACGACCTCGGGCGACGGTCAGCAGACCTGGTCGCTCAGTCTGCAGCTCCTGCTCCTCATGACGGTCCTGAGCGTGCTGCCCGCGGCGCTCATCATGATGACGTCGTTCACCCGCATCGTGGTGGTGCTGGCGATCCTGCGCCAGGCCCTGGGCACGACGACCACGCCGTCGAACCAGATCCTTCTCGGTCTCGCCCTGTTCCTCACGCTCTTCGTCATGACGCCGGTCATCGACCGGGTGCGGGACGAGGCCCTGAGCCCGTACCTGGAGAACAAGGTCGGCTTCACCGAGGCGCTGCAGCGGGCCGAGTCGCCGGTGCGCCGCTTCATGCTGAGCCAGACGCGCGAGACCGACCTCGCCCTGTTCGCCGAGCTGGCCGGGGCCGAGGCCATCGAGTCCGCGGAACAGGTCCCGTTCCGGGTCCTGATGCCAGCCTTCGTGACGAGCGAGCTGAAGACCGCCTTCCAGATCGGGTTCCTGATGTTCCTGCCGTTCCTGGTGATCGACCTGGTGGTGGCCAGCGTGCTCATGTCGATGGGCATGATGATGCTCTCGCCGCTGGTGATCTCCTTCCCCTTCAAGCTCCTGCTGTTCGTGCTGGTGGACGGCTGGGCGCTGGTCGTGGGAACGCTGGCCTCGAGCTTCTACGGACCCTGAAGGGGAGTCTGCGAGCGTGACGAGGGAGGCTGTCCATGGGCGCTGACGCCGTTCTCACCATGGGTCGCGGGGCCCTGGAGCTGGTCATCCTCCTGGTGCTGGTGCTCCTGGTGCCGTCGCTCGTCGTGGGTGTCCTGGTGAGCCTGTTCCAGGCGGCCACCCAGATCAACGAAATGACATTAAGTTTCATTCCAAAGCTATTGATTACCGTGTTGGTCATGGTGCTTGCCGGTCCCTGGATGATCACCCTGGTGACCGACTACACCCGCCGCGTGATGGAGGCCATTCCCTCCCTCATCGGGTAGGGAGCGGCGCGGCCAGCCCACTCCCCGAGGCCCATGACCTTACCCGCCGACACCGTCTCGCTGCTCCTGGCGACCTGGCTCTGGCCGTTCCTGCGGGTGGCGGCACTGCTGACGTCGGCCCCGCTTCTCGGCGCGACCTACGTGAACCGGCGTGTGCGCCTCGCGCTCGCCTTCGCGCTGGCCCTGGTCCTCACCCCTCTGGTGGAGGCCCCGGCCGTCTCCCCGTTCTCGCTGGCGGGGCTGCTCCTCGGCGTGGAGCAGGTGGTCGTGGGACTCCTGATGGGGTTCGCCGCCCACCTCATGCTGCTGGTGTTCGACCTCGCGGGGCAGCTCGTCAGCCAGACGATGGGCCTCGGCTTCGCCGCCATGGTGGACCCCGCGAGCGGCGCGCAGGTGCCGGCGGTGAGCCAGCTCTATCTCATCCTGACCTCTCTCGTGTTCGTGACGCTCGACGGGCATCTGCTGCTGGTCCAGGTGCTCGCCCGCAGTTTCGAGGTGCTCCCCCTCGGGGCGAGCGTCGACCCGGGCGCGTTCCGGGAACTGGCGATGCGGGCCGGTTGGGTGCTCGGAGCCGGGGCGCTCATCGCGCTGCCGTCGGTGACGGCGATGCTCCTGGTGAACCTCGCCTTCGGCATCATGACCCGGACGGCCCCCCAGCTGAACCTGTTCGCAGTCGGCTTTCCCATCACCCTGATCATGGGCTTCGTGGTCATCCTGTTGTCGCTGCCGGGGGTCCTGTCCCAGGTGGAGGCCACCACGACGGAGGTCCTGTCGTGGGCCCTCGAGCTGGTGGGCGGGGGAGGCTAGGTGGCCGAGCACGAGGACGGCCAGGAACGCACCGAACAGCCTACCGAACGAAGGCTGCAACGGGCACGCGAGCAGGGGCAGGTCGCCCGCTCCCGTGAGCTCGCGAACCTGGGCCTGCTGCTCACCGCCGCCGCCGGCCTGATGGTGCTCGGTCCGGCGACCCTCTCGGGACTGGTGGAGATCGTGCGTCGGGGGCTCACGCCCACCCGGGAGGCGCTGGCCGGGGGAGGCAGCGACCTGCTCTCGACCCTGGCCGCCACTGCCGCCGACGCCCTGTTCCTGCTCCTGCCCCTGCTCGCCGCGCTGCTCGTGGTGGCCGTGCTGGCGCCCCTCGCCCTCGGAGGGTGGACGTTCTCGACCGAGGCCCTCGCCCTGAAGCCCGAGCGGCTGAACCCGGCGAAGGGGCTTGCGCGGGTGTTCAGCCTGAACGGCCTCGCGGAGCTCGCCAAGGCCCTCGCCAAGTTCACCGTCCTCGCCCTCACCGCCGGGCTGCTGCTCTGGCGGGACATGGGCTCCATCCTCTCGCTGGGCGGGCAAGGGCTGGCGCCGGCGCTGAGCGGTGCGGCGTCGCTGCTGCTGAATTCCTTCCTCGTCCTGTGCGGTGCCCTCGTGTCCATCGCTGCGCTCGACGTTCCCTACCAGTACTGGCGCCACCACCAGCAGTTGCGCATGAACCGCCAGGACCTGCGGGAGGAGTTGAAGGAAACCGAGGGCAGGCCCGAGGTCAAGTCGCGGCAGAGGGCGCTTCAGCGCGAGGTGGCGCGGCGCCGGATGATGCAGGAAGTGCCGCGGGCGGACGTCGTGGTGACGAACCCCACGCACTTCGCCGTCGCGTTGCGCTATCGCCCGGAGACCATGGCTGCGCCCCGCGTGGTCGCCAAGGGTGCGGACCTGGTCGCGCAGCGCATCCGCGGGCTCGCCGCCGAGCACGGTGTACCCCTGCTCAGCGCGCCTCCGCTGGCACGCGCCCTCTACCACGGCACGCGACTCGGCCAGGAGATCCCCGCGGGTCTCTACCAGGCCGTCGCCCAGGTGCTTGCCTACGTATACGCCCTGCGCCGGCAGCGGCGGGAGGGAGGGGCCGCCCCGGTCCCCCCGACTGATCTGCCGGTGCCCGACGAGCACGCCGTGCGCGGCGAGGAGACGAGCGAATGAACGGGACGCTTGTGCTGGGTAGCCTGCGGGAGGCCTCCCGCAACGGGCTCGGGGCCGCGGTCCTGATGCTCCTCATGCTGGCGATGGTGGTGGTCCCGCTGCCGCCGCTGCTGCTGGACGTCCTGTTCACCTTCAACATCGCGCTCGGCCTGGTGGTGTTGCTCGGTACGGTGTACGTGCGCAGCCCCCTCGAGCTCGCGGCGTTCCCGACCGTGCTGTTGCTGGCGACCCTGCTGCGGCTCTCCCTGAACATCGCCTCGACGCGCGTGGTCTTGCTGAACGGACACCAGGGCCCCGCGGCGGCGGGGCACGTGATCGAGTCCTTCGGAAACTTCGTGATCGGCGGGGACTACGCGGTCGGCCTCGTCGTCTTCGTCATCCTGATCATCATCAACTTCGTCGTCGTCACGAAAGGCGCCTCGCGTATTTCCGAGGTGAGCGCACGTTTCACCCTGGACGCGATGCCCGGCAAGCAGATGGCGATCGACGCCGACCTGAACG
>ERZ1645192.490-NODE-490-length-32804-cov-6.017680_pt1 | contig 32804 bp, 29 predicted proteins | sample MGYA00575354_ERZ1645192 | MGnify/ENA primary metagenome ERZ1645192 (study PRJEB40844, sample SAMN11349763) | freshwater sediment metagenome | isolation source: river sediment | host: Sediment | place: India: Faizupur Khadar , New Delhi | collected 2017-02-21 ...
AAATATTTAATTATCAACTATTTATTTTAGAAGTGGTTGGCAAAGATAATTTTTTCCAAGAATATTAACCAAACAAATCTAATTTTTTTTCGTTTTATCGTTTAACGTTCAATTTTTTATTGAAAAAGCACTACTCTATGGCGCCTGAAATACCTTTTATTTCGCAGATTTGCCAAAACATGCTTTTGGAATACACTAAAATTGATTTCATTGCAAATTTGAAATAAAAAATCCATAAACAAAAATTAAACAAACACTTAAACATTGAAAATTCAAAATATTCACCTCATGCTTATTAGTTACCATGGATATCGATACTAAATTTTACACTTCGACGCTCTTAAACTGGTATCAAACAAACCGGCGCGACCTTCCCTGGAGGTTGTCAAACAATCCGTATGAGATATGGATTGCAGAAGTAATTTTTCAACAAACTCGAATTAATCAGGGAATTAATTACTACCACCGATTTATAGAACGCTTCCCGAACATAAGCATGCTGGCCAACGCAAGTGAAGACGAAGTGCTGAAACTGTGGCAAGGACTTGGGTACTATTCCCGAGCCCGGAACCTTTGGGTTACAGCAAAGAAAGTTGCATTCGAAATGCAAGGCCAATTCCCGAATACCTTTTCAGAAATAAAAAAACTTAAAGGGATTGGCGACTACACTGCAGCCGCCATTGCCTCTATTGCGTTTAACGAACCTGTTCCGGCTGTCGACGGAAACGTCATCCGGGTGATATCGCGCCTGTTTACCATCGATACCCCGGCTAGCTCTTCAAAAGGGAAAGGAGAAATAACACAAATAGCCCATTCGATGATTCCGGCTGATAATCCCGGCGATTTTAACCAGGCCCTTATGGAGTTTGGTGCATTACAATGTACTCCCCGTTCACCGAATTGTGAAATTTGCCCATTGAAAAACAGCTGTCTGGCCTTCAAGTTATCATCGATAGAAAAATACCCACTAAAAATCATTAAAAAAGCAGTAAGAATCAGGCATTTTAATTATCTGGTCGTAGATGACAGTGAATATTTGTTGTTCAAAAAAAGAACATCGGGCGATATATGGGAAAACCTTTACGATTTCCCGCTTATTGAAACGCCAGACCGATATGAAATAGACAAATTGATGCAAACGCCACAGTGGAAAAAACTTTTCAATACGAGCGATATCTGCCTCGAAAATGTTTCAGAAGAAATAATTCATCAGCTGAGCCACCAAAAAATTATTTTAAGGTTTTACCATATAAAAATTACACAGCCCTTAGAGCAAACAGATTACCTCAGCATTGTATACAACCATGTATTGAGCCTCCCTGTACCAATTATCATTGGCAACTATTTAGCTAACAAGTTTGAAATTGGAGCTACTAAAAAAGATAACTGGATTTAAAATTCACTTTTTCGTACAGTTTTTTTAAAATGAACATTTAAATTAATAACTTCGTTCTCGCAGTTTTAAAATATTGTTTAACAATTTAAACCTCGAACTATGTCAGTTAATAAAGTGATTTTAGTTGGGAACGTAGGCAAAGATGCTGAAGTTCGTTATCTCGACAACAATGTGGCAGTTGCATCTTTTTCGCTTGCCACCAGTGAAACCTACACTGCCAAAAGCGGTGAAAAAGTTACCAGTACCGAATGGCACAACATTGTTGCATGGCGTGCCTTGGGTGAATTTGCTGGAAAATACATTTTGAAAGGCCGTCAGATTTACGTTGAAGGGCGAATCAGAACCCGCTCATACGACGATAAAGATGGCGTAAAGAAGTATATTACCGAAATTTATGCCGACACAATCCAGTTGTTGGGCAAGAAAGAATCTGGCGACGGATCTGCTCCATCGCAATCTGACTTTCCTGCATCGGGAAATATACAAACAGCTAACGATTTTGACACGAACGACTCAGTCGACGATTTACCATTCTAATAATTAATTTGTTTGTTTTGGAACCAGAGAGTATAACAAATACCGCATTAGTAAATTTTTATCCGGTAACCACAGAAATATTTTTCGGCCTGCTTGCATTATTTCTGTTATTCGTTTTTTCATCGCTTATTTCAGGGGCCGAAGTAAGTTTTCTATCCCTCTCTCCTTCCGAACGGTCGATGGTAAACAGCTCGAAGAAAAAATCGCACCAACTTATCCGGAACCTGCTAGCAGCTCCGGATAAGTTGCTTACAACATTTTTCATTGTCAACACATTCTCGTGGGTAACAATAATAATTCTTGCAACTTACATTTTTTCTTCGCTTGTTGTTTTTTCCAATCTGACTGTAGCAAACCTTATCATCCAAATCCTAATTATCAGTGGGTTTATATTGCTTTTTGTAGAAATACTGCCAAGAATGGCGGCCAACAATATGCGGGTGAAAATGGCCACTTTCATGGCCCGCCCGGTGTATTTTCTTTCAATTCTATTTTACCCGCTGAGTTATTTTCTTGTTCATGTAACTAGCAACCATAGGAATACGTCACAAGGAAGCAACCTTTCTATCGACGAAATATCCCAGGCGCTGGAACTTACCACATCTGAGGAAAACATGGAAGACAATGGTATCCTTGAGGGAATCGTAAAATTCGGATCGACCAATGTGTATCAGATTATGACTCCTCGCATCGACGTGGTGGCTATTAATATCGAAACCCCTGCAGAAAAAATCATCGAAATAATCAATCATTCCGGATATTCAAGAATTCCGGTTTACGCTGAAACATTCGATAAAGTAGAAGGCATACTATACATTAAAGATCTCCTGCCCTTTATCAACAACATTGAATCGCTAGAATGGCAATCGCTTTTGCGGCAACCATATTACATCCCTGAGAACAAGAAAATAGATGACTTACTGAAAGAATTTCAAAAGAACAAAGTGCACATGGCCATTGTTGTCGATGAATATGGAGGCACCTCGGGAATAGTAACCCTTGAGGATATTCTGGAAGAGATAGTAGGCGACATCTCCGATGAATTCGACGACGATGAAGATGCATTTTTCACCAAAATCAATGAATTTACTTATATTTTCGACGGAAAAACTCAGTTGAACGACTTCTACCGGGTTTGTAACCTCGACGACCATCTATTCGATGAAATAAAAGGTGAAGCCGACTCACTGGCAGGTCTGCTTCTCGAAATAAAAAGCAACTTCCCAAAATTGAACGAAAAAATTTCGTTTGAAAATATCGATTTCTTTATCGAAGCCTTAGATAAACGCCGGATAAAGAAAATTAAAGTGGTATTCAACAATGTTTAAAATACCAATAACAAATCAGGATCAATAATATTATAACATCAACAACTTATTCCATTCAATAATCAACCCATGAGAAACTCAATACCTTTCGTACTTGCAGTTACAATGCTGTTAGCCCTTGCAACTGGCTGCGGAAAAAAATACACTCCAAAACCCAGGGGGCATTTCCGAATCGATTTCCCTGTAAAAGGATATCAACTATTCGATGCTAACTTCCCTTACTCATTTGAGTTTCCGGTTTATGCAAAAATTGAACCCGACACCTTAGATAAAGAGCCATACTGGATTGACATAAGCATTCCGGCCAACAAAGCAAAATTTCATTTGTCGTATAAAAAAGTAGAAAACAACTTAGACCAACTCACCGAAGACTCGCGCGAACTGGCTTATAAACACTCTATTAAAGCCTCATCCATCGAAGAGGATATTTACGAAAACCCGGTTCGCAAGGTATATGGAACGGTGTACAGCATTAAAGGCAACGCAGCTTCTCCGATGCAGTTTTACCTTACCGATAGCGTAGAGCACTTTTTGCGTGGTTCGATGTATATTTCAGAAATACCGAATTACGACTCACTTCAGCCTGTAATCAACTTTCTCGAAGCCGATATGATTCGCCTGATAGAAACGCTCAGTTGGATATAATTGCGCCTTTCTGCAAACATACAAAAATGCAACAACACAGTGGCTTTATGGACTATAACAGAGCCGGTTAGTTTCTTCGAGAATAACGTAAACCTCTCGCCTGACGAGTTGCAGATATACCGTTGTTTTAAAAACGAAAGCCGTAAAAGAGAGTGGCTTGCCGTACGGTGTTTGCTTCAGGAAACTCTGAAAATGAAACCACAAATTGAATATTCTGAAACTGGTAAACCATTTTTAAAAAATCACCCAAGCAAACTAAGCATTAGCCACTCACGGAAAATGGCAGGCATACTTCTATCAAACAACAAATTAACCGGAATTGACATAGAAGAAATTACCCGACCAATTGATAAAGTCGCTTCGCGCTTCCTTTCAGAAAGCGAACGAATGCTGATTGAAAAATCGGGCTTAGAATATGGCAAAATCTTAAGCTGGTGTACCAAAGAAGCAATATTTAAAGCAATGAACCACTGCAATGTCGATTTTTCAACCCAAATAATTATTGAGAAAATAACACCCGACTCCAATATCGAGGCCCGCTTTATTGACCACGGGGTCGACATAAAAATAAAACTGGAATACCTATTAACCGATCAACATGCAGTTGTATGGACTTCCACAAATGATATGTAATAAGTATCACCAACAAATCAATAGGTTTTCTGTTATTTTTGTTTAGATTTAGTAACGACACGTATCTCGGATTGAAATAAACATCGATTAAAATGAAAAAAACGAGTCCGCACATAGTGGTAATATTTGGGGCATCGGGCGATTTAACCAAGCGCAAGCTCATTCCTGCATTGTTCAACCTCCATCAGCAAAATTTGTTAGGGCACCCTTTTGCCATTCTTGGTGTAAGCCGCACCGAAATGACAGATACCATGTTTAGGGAGAAAATGATGGAATTTCTTCCCGATAATGAAACGAGTGCCGACTTTATAGGCCATTTGTATTATGAATCGCTGCAAACATCAGATGAAGCCGATTATCCAAAACTAAAAGAACGGATCGATGATTTGCGCCGCGAAATAAATGCCCCGGCGAATATATTGTTTTACCTCTCTACCCCACCCAACCTTTATCCATTGATTCCCAAACACCTGGCTAATGTTGGACTAAACAACGAAAGCGATGGCTTCAAACGGCTCATCATTGAAAAACCATTTGGGAGTAATTTAGAAAGTGCCCGCCACCTCAATCGCGATCTGCTCCAATATTTTGAAGAAGACCAACTGTACCGCATTGACCATTACCTCGGAAAAGAAACCGTGCAAAACCTGTTGGTACTGAGATTTTCAAATAGCTTATGGGAACCATTATGGAACCATAAATATATTGAACACGTACAAATTACCTCATCGGAATCGCTTGGAGTAGAGAAACGTGGCGGCTATTACGATCACTCAGGTGCGCTTCGCGACATGGTACAAAACCACCTGCTGCAAATGCTGGCCATGGTTGCCATGGAACCACCAACCGTGATTAATGCCGATGCAATACGCAACGAAATGCTTAAGGTTTTCCAATCGATAAGACCATTAAAAAAAGAAAACCTTCACGAAGATGTTGTCCGGGGGCAATACACATCGTCACACATTAAAGGAGAAGCAGTTGCAGGGTATCGCGAAGAAGAAGGGGTTGACCCTGAGAGTCGTACCGAAACCTTTGTGGCCATGCGACTTAATATTGACAACTGGCGCTGGGGCGGAATTCCTTTTTATATTCGAACAGGAAAAAAGCTTCCTACAAGGGTAACAGAAATAGTGATTAATTTTAAGCCTACACCGCACCATCTTTTCGACGCGGCCCTTAATGGCACTACTGCCCCAAATCAACTAATTATCAGAATACAACCTGACGAAGGAATCCTGATGAAAATGGGACTAAAAGTACCAGGAGCCGGGTTTATGGTACAAACAGTTAACATGGGATTTCATTATTCTGACCTATCGGATGCATATGTACCAACAGCTTACGAGCGTTTGCTGCTCGACTGCATACACGGCGATGCCACACTTTACTCGCGAGGCGACAATGTTGAAAAAGCATGGGAAATTGTGCAACCAATTATCGATGAGTGGGATACTAACCCCGACTTCCCATTACACGGCTATCCGGCAGGAACTTGGGGACCACTGGCTACCGACGAACTTATGGCAGCACATCCGAGCGGTTGGCGATACCCTTGTAAAAACCTTAACAACGACGGAGAATACTGCGAACTTTAGCAAAACAACTTTTTCTCAAAATAAACCAGCTTAAACAAATATCATTGCTATTTTCGTAGCAGTTTTATTTACAATTATTAATCACACTTAGAATCTGGTAATTTGAAATGAGAAAATGGCGTATTGAAGACTCTGCAGAACTTTATAACATTAACGGCTGGGGAGTTGACTATTTTTCAATTAACGAAGACGGGCACATTATTGTTACCCCAAAAAAAGAGTGCGCATCGGTCGATTTAAAAGAAATCATCGATGAACTTTCACTCCGTGATGTAACAACCCCTATTTTAATTAGATTCCCTGACATTATCGATAACCAAATCGACACTATTTCGCAATGTTTCAACCGTGCGGCAATAGAATATGGTTACAAAGCTCAGAATCACATTATTTATCCGATTAAAGTGAATCAGATGCGCCCCGTGGTCGAAGAAATTGTAAGCCACGGAAAAAAATACAATATTGGACTAGAGGCCGGTTCGAAGCCCGAACTCCATGCCATTATTGCCATAAATACCGACCCAGAATCGTTAATCATTTGCAACGGCTACAAAGACGAAGATTACATTGAACTAGCCCTGTTAGCTCAAAAAATGGGAAAACGTATTTTCATCGTAGTTGAAAAACTTAATGAACTTAAACTCGTTGCGTCAATTAGCAAACAACTGAAAATAAAGCCCAATATTGGCATTCGGATCAAACTAGCCAGTTCTGGCGCAGGAAAATGGGAAAGCTCGGGCGGCGATGTCAGTAAATTTGGACTTTCGTCGAGTGAACTTCTCGAAGCTTGTGACTTTATCCAGAAAAACAAACTTGAAGACTGCTTCAAATTCATTCATTTTCACATAGGTAGTCAGATTACAAAAATACGGAGGATAAAAAACGCCCTTCGCGAAGCTTCGCAATTCTATGCTGAATTATGCAAATTGGGCTTCCCTATCGAATTTGTCGATATAGGCGGTGGCCTCGGTGTCGATTACGACGGCACCCGCTCGTCGAACAGCGAAAGCAGTGTAAACTATTCGGTACAAGAATATGTAAACGACTCTGTGAGTACGTTTGTGGACGTCAGCGACAAAAACGGATTGCATCACCCGAACATCATCACCGAATCGGGACGATCGCTAACTGCCCACCATTCGGTATTGGTATTCGAAGTGCTTGAAACTGCAACACTACCCGAATGGGACGATGAAAAAGACACTGTTCACCCCGATGACCATGAACTGGTGCAAGAGATGTATAAAATTTGGGACAACTTAAACCAAACCGGGATGCTCGAAAGTTGGCACGATGCACAGCAAATACGCGAAGAATCGCTTGACCGTTTTGCCCTGAACCTCCTTGACCTGAAAACCCGCGCCCTTATTGAGCGGCTATTCTGGAGCATTGCCCGTGAAGTTTTCGATATGGCTACAGAAATAAAGCATATTCCTTTTGAATTGAAACAGCTGCCAAAAATGCTGGCCGACAAGTATTTCTGCAACTTCTCGTTGTTCCAGTCGTTGCCCGACTCGTGGGCTATCGATCAAATTTTCCCGATTATGCCTATTCACAGGCTTGAAGAGAAACCAATCAAGAATGCTACGATACAAGACATTACCTGCGACTCGGACGGGAAAATCGATAATTTCATTTCAACCAAAAACGTGTCGTACTATTTGCCCTTGCATAAATTAAAATCAACCGAGCCCTATTATATTGGGGTCTTTCTTGTAGGTGCTTATCAGGAAATCCTTGGTGATTTGCATAACTTATTCGGCGACACCAATGCAGTGCATGTTTCAGTGAATGAGAAAGGGTACCACATCGACCAGATAATTGACGGAGAAACAGTTGCCGAAGTACTCGACTATGTACAATACAGTGCTAAAAAATTAGTCCGCACAGTAGAGACATGGGTAACAGCCTCGGTGAAGCAAGGAAAAATTACAGCTTCGGAAGGGAAGGAATTCCTTTCTAACTATCGCTCAGGTTTGTATGGATACACCTATCTGGAGTAAAATCGAATACTATTTACATTAATGAAGCGGGGATTATAAACATCTCCGCTTCTTTTTTAGATTTCTATGATTGGTGAATGTATTTGTAAAGCAACCGGTATAGTTCAACAAGCTCTTCTTCCGAAAAATTCAGTTCATCGGCTAACTGGGCTGGAATAGAACACGCTTCGTCCCGTAACTTTTCACCCGCTTCGGTTAATCCGATCATCACTACCCGTTCATCTTCGGAGGAACGAGTTCGTTTTATGTACCCAATTTTTTCCAACCGCTTTAGCAGCGGAGTGATTGTACTGGTATCGAGATACAGTTGTTTGGTGATTTGGCTAACGGTCAGCGTTCGGTGCTCCCACATCAGCAACAAAACAAGGTATTGCGGATAGGTTATCCCCAAACGGTTCAGCAAAGGGGTATAACTTCGCACCACCAACCTTGATGCCGTATACAGCGGAAAACAAAGTTGGTTTTCGAGCTTTAGTTGTTCAAAATTATCCATTTACAAAAGTTTCAGAATGTCCACTTCAATTTTTTCAGGAACCGTTGTGGGTGAATAACGCTTCACTGGTTTCCCGTTTTTATCGATCAGAAATTTGGTGAAATTCCATTTGATTTTTCCACCCAAAAAACCAGGCAACTCAGCCTTTAAGTATTGGTACAACGGGTGGGTATTTTTTCCATTGACATCGATTTTTTCAAAAAGCGGAAATGTTACCCCATGGTTGATCCGGCAAGCTTCAACCACCGTTTCGTTTGTTTCCGGTTCCTGGTTCAAAAACTGATCACAGGGAAAACCCAGCACAACCACTCCCCGATCCTTATATTTCTGATGAAGCTGTTCAAGCCCATCGAATTGTGGTGCTAAACCACATTGGGTTGCAGTGTTTACAACCAGAACAACTTTGCCCTGATAATGACTCATTTCAACTTTCTCCCCTTTGGGTGTGTGAATGCAAAAATCGTAAAAAGTTTGTGTTTTCATGTCTATTCATTATTTTAAATCGTTTACAATTATATCGCATGCGATACAAATGTAGAAAATTATTTTTTACAAACAATAGGAAAGTTGAAATACTACAATAATTTTCAGATTTTATACCAGCGCCTCAAGGTACATGGTGAGCGGATAGAGCTTTTCGTCGTACCACAACGAAGCAAAATAAAGCCCTATGGGCGAAGCGCTAATCCCACTTGTGCAATATTGCTGGTCGAGCCAAGCCAATCCCTTATCAACAGTTGAATTAAACGACACACCATTGAGGGCTGTTACCGCCAACGAAGTTTCTTCGATTGTTCCTTCAATGTTAGCATCGCCGCCCCAGCTGCCATCGCTATTCTGAACAGAAGCAAGATACTGCTGTGCCTTTTCAATCATTTTTTTTAACAGAAGAATCAACGATTTATTCCATTTCAATGATTTCACAGCATCGGTCAGATATGCACAAACGCGTGCAGTACCGTATACCGGGTTGTGGTGAGCAGGATGATTCTCGTTACCAAACCACAGCGGGATCCATGATCCGTTTTCTTGCTGGTGTTTCTTCAAAAAGAGAAGACTCCGCCTAACAGCTTTCCTGGATTTTGAAAGTTTCACATCCGAAACAATGCCTTGCAATCACTCTATCGATTTCGTTAACGCCAATAACGCATGACCGGTAATATCGGCACTGCTTTGATCGAACGGCAACTTGCCCCAACCCCGCGAAAAGGTAGGAAAACCACCATCGCTGTTCTGAAGTTTCAACAACCAGTCGCAACCTTCTTCGATCGCTTTGTTTACTTCACCATTAGAAGCATCGGCCAAAAAAATCAACGAAAGAATTACCCCCGAAGTATCGTCGCCATCGGGCACCGAACCGGAGAAGTGTGTCCATCCCCAACCTCCCGGAGAAGTTCCGTTGAAAGGATGCACCGATTTGTTTTGAATGGAAAGCAAATGGTGAACAACCCGGTTGCGTTCTTCAAGCGAGAATTCATCATTAATTCCGCTTTTCAAGGCTTTAACCGACAACGTGGTTACCCATGTAGAAAGATCGATATCGATGGGCCAGCTGCCATCGGCGCGTTGTGTGCGTTTAAGAAAACCGATCCCTTTTTCAACGATTCTATTCTCTTTAAACCCAGCTTTAATCAGGCTGATGGCAACAAAAGCTGTTAGCGGAATGGCTTCCAAAAAACCGCCGCTATTGGGCAAAAGCCCTTCGAGTTTTCGCAAAGCAGGAATAACGGAACGTTGCCTGATCTTTCGCAACAACACCCCTTGCTTTTTCTCTTTAAACACGGCAATTCCCACTGCAATCAAAGCCGGAATGGCATAGCTGACCACATTCAGATTCAGAAAACGATAGAACGAACGCGGCAACAACGCCAGCTCGAACGGCAACTGTGGCACCGACTTAAAGGCATTGTTCTCTGGGATTCCGCACAAAGCGCACATCGCCAGAATGGGAACCGAAAAGGTGTAATCGGTTTTATAGAAATCGAGAACACTCCGGGCCATCTGTGCCGAAGTGATATCGATGTTGTGCTGTTTTAGGTACGAAACAAGCTTCGCGTAAACCTCAGCAGAGTAGGCCGACACGCCCCTGTTTACATGAAGCGCCGCCAGACAAAGCAAACTTGTGCTAATGTTGCTCTTGCTCTCAGGCGTATCGCCAAAACCGCCGTCGCCATTAGCATTCTGCACCAGCCATGTAACTCCTTTTTTAATCTCTTGGGCTAATCCTTCGAAATCATAAAAATGAAAAGCAGCCACCGCAACAGCCACACCCAGGGCACTCGACGAGAGTTGTCCGTCCCAGTAGCCATCGATATTCATCTCAGATTTCAGAATCCGGATTAGTTCCTGTCTTCTATGTTGGAAAGAGTCGTTTGTCATGAGAAAAATCTACAGAAGTTCCACGTTAAAAATAAGACTTTATTTACGAAACCGATGTCAGAGCCAGCATCCCATAAAAGGTATATTCCAGATCACGGAAAGAATCGACATCGCCTGAGAGAAAAGCACCTTCAGCATACAGCGACTCAACAAACCGGATCGATACCGGGGCATACAGCCGCCTGTCGATGTTACAACGCTTCATGGCATACAAGGCCACGGCTGTCGACAACAAATCGGAATTAGCCATGTGGGTATATATCCTGAAGCCACCCGTTCCTCCGAAATAGGACGGCAACAGCTTTTGTTCCTCATGAAAAGGAAGCCCAAGTTCCTTTTTCAAAACCATCAGCGCGGCAATCTGCGAGCAGGGCATCGCTTCATTCTCTTTTACTTTTTTCAGAATACGGCGCGAAAAATTGACCATAAATGTTGGCCGTCCAAGCAGTGTTTCAACAGTCAATAAAGTTAGGAAACCCGCATAACTCATCTGGTCGTGGCCCTTATTCGCCTTAAATTGTCTCAGAAATTTCAACGCCTTGCCCCAATGCCGCCCTCGTTTTTCCGACAACAAAGCATCCATAACTGTCAATGCACAAGTGTCGGCAAGAGAATTACAAGAACGAGTACTGGTTTGCGACACATATTTTTTCAACTGCGACAACTCGTCTGAAAGCCCAAGGCTTAATGCAATCAAGAATCCAAAGAATGAGTAATACGGATCGGAACTTCCATCGCGGTTTTGAAAACCACCATCCGAATTCTGGCATCCCGAAACAAAATCGATGAGTTCGGCTTTTGCTTCAGGGGCTAGTATCGCGTCGATGCATGAAAGCTGGTCAATTATTTGGGAAACCACCGTCTTCATCCTCTACTTTTTGAAGAAATTCCCCATAACAATGTGAAGCCCCAACCGAAGTTTCAAACACGAAATAGCGTCAATGCATTGGTATGTCTTCTGAATGTACCCGTCGAGATAGACGTCTGCCTCCTTTTCAATATCGAAGTGAATCATCTGTTCGGCCAAATTATCGGCAGAGAAATCGGGAGCATGTTCCTTTAACAAACTCAACAGAAACGGGAAATCGGTGGGGCAAAGCGTTCCATCTTTTTGTTGCTGATACTCCTGTAAGTCGTCGCGAACCTGATAGGCAATTCCGAAAGAATCGGCAAAAGCAGCTATGCGGTCCAGCTCGCCGGAAATAGCGCCACCGGCAATAGCGCCCGGCAACAACGATGCCCGAATGGCAGAACCTGTTTTTAACCGAAAAACATTCAACTGCTCTTCAACAGAAAGAATTGCCCCATCGCGCGACTGGAGCAAATCGCTTCCCTGTCCCAGCGACGTATCGACATGGGCACTGGCCACTGTTTGAAATATTTGAGACAACTGCCTGGGTTCGACTGGCATTGAAGACAGAAACTGATATCCTTTCCCCACCAGCAAATCGCCCACATTAATAGCAACAGCCACCCCTTCCCGTTTATGAAGGGTCTTTTTCTGATAGCGAAAATCGTCACTATCCTCGATATCATCATGTGCCAACGATGCTTTGTGAAAACATTCGATGGCCTGAGCCAGTGCTTCGGCAACCGCCTCATCGGCATCAGTTTTATACGAATAGTACGCCAGTAGAGCAAGCAACGGCCGAATACGTTGGCCACCTTCCAGCATTGCACCAACAGCCAGCTGGGATGTCGTATCATTTTTTTCAAAGAAATGGGAAATTCTCTCTCTGGTGAATATCCTTTCAATCCGATCTTTTAGCCCGGCCAGCGACACCGGCTGAAGTGCGCTGCCACAATGATGGCTGCTGATCTCCTGCTTCAGCCATTTCAAATCGACCTGCGTATCGGTACAACCATTGAAAAGCAACGGAATGCCCATCACAGGAATGCCCGATATCGAAACCGGGTTAAACGATTTTTCGAGCGTTTCCATACAACTCACGCCAATCACGGCATCAACCGCACCCTCTTCGACCAGCGAAACAGCCATGGTGGTTCCCTCGGCCACCAAAGTTGTGTAGCCCATTGAGCCTGCCATTTCAAGCAAACCATCGACATGGCACTGCCCGCAACCGGCACACAGCAAACCAAATTCGTCGAAAGAACCCGGGCAATTGCTGCTACTCCTCAGGCATTGCGGCAAAAGCAACAACCGGCGATCGAAAGGTACAGCCTCGACAACAGAGCGCCATATCTCGTTTCCGCAGTTTACCATGGCAAAGGCCAGATAATCGGCTTCCAGGTTGAGATCGGCAATAACCTCACGAGCCAACGCTTCTATAAGCTCAAGCGTTGCAGGTGGCTGAATTTTATGCCGAAAAACCACCTCGCGCGACTTCATCCTGATCTTCATCCGCAACTCCTGATCAGCAGGAACGGACAAACGGCTTTTTGTTATCTGATTATCCATAGGCACCCAATCCGAAGAAAGCCCTCCTTTTTGCGAATCTGTATATCCATTGTTTTTCAGGAATCACCGGGCACGAGCCATGACTGGTCACCTCGGGCATAGCCAATAGCCTTGTGCGTTCATTTTCGCGCCCCGAAGTATCTTTTGCCGAATGCGCATCGATAAATCCGACCAACGATTGTGGGTTATCCATCACCGGGCATCCTTTCGAAAGCTTCGGAAAAACAGTCCGTACATCGTTCAAAAAAGAGGATTCGCGGTAAATCGAATCAAGCTTTCCATCGTGAACCGAATCGGTAGCAAACTGAACGACCGGACAAGGTTCGATATAACCCGAAGCATTGATGTGATGGCTCAATCCCTTTGCCGCCGGGCAAAATGGCTTCCCATCAGCATCCCAATAGGTATCGATAACAACAATTGACCGGTAGTGTGAACGGGCTGCAATCAGATGCTTTCGTAAACGAAGAATATCGCTGGCATCGAGCGCCAGTTCGACCGAGGCATTTTCGCCTACAGGTCGATAGATGTAATACCAGAGATAGGCCACTTTTTTGTCGATCAACGATTGAATGAATGCATCGGAAGTGGCCATGTCGATGTTCGATTTGCAAACACTAATCGCCACTCCGGTCAGCAGCCCTGCATCAACAGCATTACCGATGGCTTGCTGTGTGCGCTGAAACACAGCGGTTCCTCCCCGGCGAATGTCAGCCACATTTTCATCGCCCTCGAAACTAATTAACGGCGTAACATTGGCACACTGCCGTAGCTCCTCGGCCACAGACGGGCTAAGAAGCGTTCCGTTGGTAAACAGCTGAAAATAACAATCGGAATGCTTGCGGAATATCTCCATCAGCGGTTTGTACAGCAAGGGTTCACCACCCAATATTCCGAAGAAATAGGATCCTTTCTGTTTGGTTTCGGAGATAATGCGGTCAACCTCCTCGGCCGATAACTGGTTGTTTTGCTTTTTACCCGTCACCCAGCACCCCTGACAATGCAAGTTGCAATGATCGGTTACCGAAATAAAATGAAAAGCGGGAAAAAAGTCGCCCTTTTTCATTCGGCGCTGGTATCGGGCAAAACCCGCAACGCCCTTCATCCCCATGTTGACAATGAACCGGCGCAAACAACGACGGTCGGTATTTAGAATTACATGAATCATTCTTTTGTCTTTTTCATTTCGTCGAGAGCTTTACGCCGCTCCGCTTCGGCCTGTTGCAAGAACCCGCTGTTTAACACCGTGCGGTGAAGCTGGTTTCGTTGAGACAACCGGGCGGCAAGGTTACCCTCATTCATCGTTACCGGCTGGACGGTTTTGCCGGGTTCAGCACCCGCCAATACGCCGCCTTCGGCCAGCTTTGGAAACATGATGGCTGATGATGGACAAGTGCGGGCACAGGCCGGACAAAGGTTTTTGCACGATAATGGGTTCACCACTTTCAATTTCTTTTCGGAATACGAATAAACCCCAAAAAGACAAAAACGGGCGCACTTTCCGCAGTGGGTGCATTGCGACAGATCGATCACCGGAAACCAGGAAGGTACAGCTAACGAAGTTTTAACTTCAGAAAAACGTGCCTTTCCCGGGGAGATTCCACGATCGGAAAGCTTTTGCGCGAGTTGTGTTTCGCGGCTAACTTCATGATGATTTATAACATCATAATTGCTCAAGGTTATTTCATTTTGCAGAAGCAAATTCCTGACAACCCGCGGATAGCAGGCCATAATAATTTTATCTGTGTACGATTCTTCGATCTCTTTAAAAAAAGATCGCTCGTTCACGGCCAGGGCACAAAGATCATCGAGCTCAAAAACATCAGCATCAAACCCGGACAACAGTTGCCGTGTCGACTCTTTGTGAAACTGATTTTCTGGCACATCTCTGCACAAGCAAAGAAGCATTGCGGTTTTGTTCATGGCTAACTAACAAAATAGAAGGCCGAACTTAACCTAAAAAAATGAAAGGGTGAAACAAAAAACGGAGAATAACACAGCATTAACACCCTGACAGTTTACCCCTGCAACTTTGACACTTCTTGTTGCAACTGTGCCACTAACGAACCTAACTTTTGAACATTCATCGCATCAGGCTCGGGGAGTTCAAAGGTTAAAAAACCGATCGCTTTCCAAATTTCAAACAGAGATGATATCTCCACCGTATAAGGCTCATACTCGGGATTGTCGGATTTTAGCAACAGCAGGTTTTCAGCCTGAGGATAAACTCGCTTGTATACAATTCCTTCGTCGGCGGTAATCAAAACATAAGGTTTACCTTCGCGAATGCCCGAAACACTTTCGACATAATCGCAAAAAATGTACGAACCGGAAGGAACCGGCAACATGCTATCGCCCTTTATTTGAAAGACCCGATAGGTTTTGCCTTTATTCAACTCGGAAACCGGCATCGAGAAGTTGGGAAGTTGTTCCATGTATCCCTGATCGGCGCGACCGGTCAGATAACCTGCCGATGCTTTTACAGGAACAATGGCAATTCGTTCGTTATTTTCGGGAGTAACTATAATGCTCAGCAACTTTAAATCGGGTTGTGAAGCTATTGGCTGTTGGCTGTTGGCTGTTGGCTCTTCCGATGAAAGATCAACTGCTAAAAGAGTATCCAAACTTACTTCGAGCAGATCAGCCATCTGCTTGATTACCGAAAGTTTGGGCACGCCCCTGCCCTCTTCGTACGAACCAATCAGCGACCGTTTAATGTCCAGTTTATCGGCCAGGTCGCCCTGCGTCATCTTCTTTTGCTTCCGCAGGTAACGCATATTTTCTTTCAGGTAGATCATATCTTTAGTATTCAGGAAAAAACCGTTAACAAATAGTCATCAAAAAATTAATGTTTAAAACTTTCTTATCTGCTAATGATAATTTACTAATTTTATTAGTATTTTTGTTGTAAAGTTACTCTTTTTTCATTAGCCATGAACGATATTGTCCAGAAAAAACTAAATATATTAGCCGACGCGGCAAAATATGATGTCTCTTGTGCCTCTAGTGGAAACAATCGGGCCAATACACAGGGAGGCATTGGCAACGCTGTAAACTGCGGAATCTGCCATAGCTTTACTGAAGACGGGCGCTGCATAAGCCTTCTGAAAGTGCTTATGACTAACAATTGCATATACGACTGCGCCTATTGCATCAATCGCCGCACCAACGACCGCCCGCGAGCCACACTCACTGTTGAAGAACTGGTTGATTTAACTATCGGTTTTTATCGCCGGAATTACATCGAAGGGCTGTTCCTTAGCTCAGGGGTGATTAAAAGCCCCGACTACACCATGGAACGAATGATGCTGGTTGCCAAAAAGCTCCGGATTGAAGAGCGTTACAACGGCTACATTCACATGAAAGCCATTCCGGGAGCCAGTTCCGACTTGATTCATCAGGCTGGGATTTGGGTCGACAGGCTTAGTGTGAACATCGAAATCCCTTCAAACCCGGAACTCAAACGGTTAGCACCCGAAAAGAACTATGTCGACATTTATCGGCCCATGAATTTTATTAAAGAGAACATTATTGCCCAAAAGGAAGAACGAAAGCACCTTCGCCATGCCCCAACGTTTGCCCCTGCCGGACAAAGCACTCAACTTATTGTAGGCGCTACTCCCGAAAGCGACCGGCAAATATTGTCGCTGGCATCGGACCTTTATCAAGGACAACGGTTAAAGCGGGTGTACTATTCCGGTTACCTGCCTGTGAACGAATACGACCAGCGGCTACCAGCCATCAAAACGCCGCCACTGGTGCGTGAAAACCGTCTTTACCAAAGCGACTGGCTCATGCGTTTTTACAAGTTCAAAGCCAACGAAATTGTGAGTGACGAGCATCCGTTCCTCGACCTTGAAATTGACCCAAAATTGGCGTGGGCGTTGCGAAACCTGCATCAATTTCCCATCAACGTGAACAAGGCGCCTTACGAGATGATATTGCGGGTACCGGGCATAGGAGTACAATCGGCACAGCGGATTATTGAAGCCCGAAAGTTCCGAACGCTCAACACCCAACACCTGACCAAAATCGGGGTGGTGATGAAGCGGGCCAAATACTTCATCGTGAACAATGAGCTACCAGCATCGGTGTTCGATCTTCCGAGTGAAACCCTGCGAAAGCAGATTATTCTTGGAGACAAACCAAAACCCAAATCGCAACCCGACACACAGTTGAAATTATTTTCGTTTGGCGATAATGTGAAACCGCTACGCTTAACCACCAATTTAGCAATGCTCGATTAATAAAAGATATCATAATTCATAAATCATGTTGCTTGTTTACGACGGAACATTTGAAGGTTACTTGTCGGTAGTGTTTGAAGTATACAAAAGGAAGCTTGAGCCCACCGAAATCACAGCAAAAGAGCATTTTCAGCATACCATGTTTACTTCAAAGGAAGAAATAACAACCGATTTTGACCATGCCGAACGGGTATGGAAAGGATTACAGCAAAAACTTAAGCCCGAACTTAATCAAATACCTTATTCGGCGTGGCTCTCGGGAGAAAAAGGAATCGAGATGGCTCTTTTGGAATATATCAGACAGGCATTTATACTTCCCCTTTCGGTTGAAGGGAATTTTGGCGATGCGAATATTCTAACGGTCAGGAAGGCTGCCCGGCGAGTAATGCGAGAGGCTATGCGTGTGCTACAATTCGTCAGGTTTCAATGTACCCTCGATGGAATTTATTTCTCAGCCATTAGTCCGGAGTATGATGTCCTTCCTTTAACAATCAAACAATTACAAAATCGATTTGCAGACCAGAATTGGGTAGTTTACGATCTAAAACGCGATTATGGTTTTTACTACAACAAGAAAACATCCGAAGAAATAACCCTTGCCGACAAAACCTTCAGCAGGTCAACAGGTGCAATGCCGGCCAATCTTCTACAGGAAGAGGAGGGTTTTTACCAGCAAGCATGGATTGGATATTGCAAAAGCACCACCATTCGTGAACGGCTGAACCCAAAATTGCAGCGTCAGCATATGCCCAAGAGATTTTGGAAATACCTTACCGAAAAAAAGCGCTAAACAAGACGAACGATAGAAATTATGCTCGTATCAAATACAGGTTTAATTTTGGGGTTGACAAGCACTCTTTTCGCTCGAACCATTTTTATACCTCACCCAATTTTATACATTTGGAAAGAATAATAATTACAGAAGATGGGGAGATTTTTTTTAAGTATACTGATTATTGCTTTAACGCTCGGGCTACAAGCCCAAACAAACCAACTGAAAAGTGCTAAAACCCCCAAGTTGGTGGTTGGCATAACCATAGACCATTTAAGGTCAGACTATGTGACCCGATATTGGGATACCTTTCAGGAAGGCGGTTTTAAACGGCTGTTCGAAAACGGCGCGTACTCTCTCAATGCAAGACTCGACATTCATAACATACGCACATCGACAGTAATACCCACAATTTATACCGGCTCTTACCCTGCCGAACATGGCATAGTAGGCGACAAATGGTATAAACATCTTACAAAGAAAGAAATTGATGCAATAAACGACGATTTTTACCTCACGCTGGGAAGCGATTCAAAAAACGGGAATGTGTCGGCCAATATGCTAAAAATGTACACATTGGGAGATGCCATGAAAGAAATCTCCAATTTCAGGTCGAAAGTGTACTCGGTTGCGTTAAACCCTGTTGCAGCCGTACTTAGTGCCGGTCATGCCGCCGACGGAGCCTTTTGGCTCGATCCTCTAAACGGGAAAATGATCTCTTCGTCGTATTACATGGAGAATTTTCCCGATTGGGTAATGAATTTCAACGAAAGACATTTAGCTGATTATTACCTTGAACAGAAATGGGAACCGCTGCTCCCTCCAAGCAGCTACAAAACAGACTTTGAAGATGCCTACATTCTTGAAAAGGGATTTTGGAAAAAATGGAATACTTTTCCTTACGACCTAAGCAAACTTACCGAAATGGTAAAATCTAAATATCAACTACTTGCTGCCACCCCTTATGGAAATAAATTTGTCAAAGAATTTGCTTTCTATTTAATTGACCAGCAAGTGTTGGGCAACGATGCTGATATAGATTTGCTGAATTTAACTTTTACCTCAATGGATTTTGCCAACAAATGGTTTACCCCGTCTTCGGTCGAAACACACGATATGTATTTGCGCCTTGACCAGGACATAACATCGCTGTTAAATTATCTCGACCGGAAAATTGGCAAAGAGAATTATATGGTATTCCTGACTGCGGCTTCTACCGGAGGTTATCCACCCGATGTTCTTAAAGAGGAAATGAACCTTCCATGCAGCGATTTTTCCCCACACAGTGCCATGGCCCTGCTTCGGGCATACCTAAATGCGGTATATGGAGTTGGCGAATGGATTTTGATGTATAACGAAGAACAAGTGTTCCTCAACCACGAGCTCATTGAAGAAAAGGAAATTAAGCTCGATGACATGCAACAGAAAACAGCCCTGTTCCTCAACCAGTTTGAAGGCATTAAGGCCGCAGTTCCTGCTTCGCTCATTGAATTGTCAAACTTCGATAACCGCCGTTTTCAGATAATTGAAAACAGCTACTGCATCCAACGCTCGGGCGATGTAATGCTCATTCTTGAGGAAGGATGGTACCCGGTGCCCCGTTACAACGAAGTGGAATATTCGGCTGAAAATCGCTTCCCAGTTGTATTTTATGGAGCAAACATTAAACCTGGAATCCTCGACACTCCTATTGAAGCAATCGACATTTTGCCAACACTTTGCAATTATTTGAACATACTTCCGCCCGACGGCGCCAAAGGCAAGGTAGTAAAAAGTGTGTTCTGGTATAATTAAAATTTCAAACCATGCAGGTTCGTACAATCAACTCAATACTGGAAACAAAAAAGGGGCTTTCAGCCCCTTTGCTATTTTATTCATGATTACATCAAGCATTTTCAACCCATTGTCCAACCTCATCTTGAGATGGGTTTGCCAAGCCAAGTTTGTTTTTCTTATTGAACCCACAAATCTCTTGATGAAGTTTAGCTGGTTTTTCAACCGACTTCAACTTTGCAAGGGTCTTGTATCCTAACTTGAAAAGTGGTTCTACCCACTCTTCTGGGATACCGGCTGCCACAAAATCATCTTTCGAATCGGTTTTAACAATTTTTTCAGGTTTCATTTGTGGGAAAAACAGCACATCCTGTATCGAAGGCTGATTCGTCATAAACATTACCAAACGGTCGATTCCAATTCCCATTCCCGAAGTTGGGGGCATTCCGTATTCAAGGGCACGGACAAAATCCATGTCGATAAACATTGCTTCGTCGTCGCCTTTTTCAGAAAGTCGCAACTGTTCTTCAAACCTTTCAAGCTGATCAATCGGATCGTTAAGCTCAGAATATGCATTACAAAGTTCTTTCCCATTAACCATTAGCTCGAAGCGCTCGGTGAGGTCGGGATTATCGCGGTGTTTCTTGCACAATGGCGACATTTCTTTTGGGTAATCGGTTATGAATGTGGGTTGTATATAATTTGACTCACATTTTTCACCAAAGATTTCATCAATAAGCTTTCCTTTTCCCATTGTGTTATCCACCTCAATATCAAGCTTTTTACAAACTTCACGCAACTGTTCCTCGTCCATCCCGGAAACATCGAACCCGGTATGTTCTTTTATCGAGTCGAGAATTGAAATGCGTTTGAAAGGACGTTTAAAATCAATACTATTTTCGCCAACCTGAACCGTTGTTGTTCCATGAAGGGCTAGGGCTACCCGCTCAATCATCTCTTCGGTAAAGTCCATCATCCAATGGTAATCTTTGTAGGCAATATAAATTTCCATAACCGTAAATTCGGGGTTATGGGTACGGTCCATCCCTTCGTTCCTGAAATCTTTTGCAAATTCATAGACCCCCTCGAACCCTCCTACAATGAGACGTTTAAGATACAACTCGTTCGCAATTCTCATGTAAAGGGGAATATCGAGTGCGTTGTGGTGGGTTATGAATGGCCGCGCAGCTGCACCTCCTGGGATGGGCTGCAAAATTGGGGTTTCGACTTCGAGATAACCCCGCTCGTTGAACATCTGGCGCATGGTATTAATCACCTTTGTCCGGTTCTTGAAGGTTTCGCGTACGAGCGGATTCACAATCAAGTCGACATAGCGCTGGCGGTAACGGGTCTCCGGGTCGGTAAAAGCATCGAATGTTTGTCCATCTTTTTCTTTTACAATGGGCAACGGACGCAAGGATTTGCTTAAAAGCACCAATTCTTTTACATGAACACTGGTTTCACCCATCTGGGTTATAAAAACAAAACCTTTTACCCCAATGATATCACCTATATCGAAAAGCTTTTTGAAAACGTCGTTGTAAAGAGTTTTATCTTCTCCCGGGCATAGCTCATCGCGATTGATGTAGAGCTGAATCCTTCCCGATTCATCCTGGATTTCGGCAAACGAAGCCTTTCCCATAATGCGCTGTCCCATAAGGCGTCCAGCTATCGAAACCTCCTGAAAATTATTCTCTTCAGGATTGTATTTTTCTTTCAGTTCAGCACACGAATTGGTTATAGTATACTCGTCGGCAGGATAGGGATTAATGCCCAGTTCCCGTAATTTATTCAACGATTCGCGACGTATAATTTCTTGTTCACTTAATTCTCGGATACTCATACTTAGCCCCTTTTATAAATTTTTTGCAAAGATAAAAGCAAATAGGAAAAACCAAGTCGGAAAATCTTTTTTCGCTTGCCCTCATGCAAAAAAGCTTGATGTAAACTTTATTCTGCCAGTCATTTTTAAAATTTTTCAATAAAAAACAGGGCAACCATGATAGTACACGATTGCCCTGCCAAGTATTCTATATGAACCGAATCGACTAATTATAAAACAAATGATCACTAAGCTTCTGCAAGGTTTGCTTCTTATTGTCGGTATTAATAAGGATTGAAACGTTGTGCAGACTTCCGCCATAAGAAATCATTCGAACAGGAATTCCTTCAAGTGCATCGAAAATTTGTTTTGAGAAATTGGTTTCCGACTTCATATCGCCCACAACACAAACAATGGTCATGTTGTTATCTATTTCTACTTCGCTGAATGTATTCAATTCGTCTACAATATGATCGAGATTTTTAACATTATCGATAGTTAACGAAATTGAGACTTCAGATGTGGTAATCATATCGATAGAAGTTTTGTAACGCTCGAAAATTTCGAATACCTTCCGAAGAAAACCATAAGCCATTAGCATTCGGTACGAGCGAATTTTTATGGCTGTGATCCCATCTTTGGCGGCCACGGCTTTCAATCCCGAGTCAATTTTTTCGTTCGAAATAAGTGTTCCCGGGTCTGAAGGGCTCATCGTGTTTTTAAGGCGCACAGGAATATTGGCATCCTTGGCTGGCAAAACAGTAAGCGGGTGAAGGATTTTGGCACCAAAATAAGCCAACTCTGCAGCTTCAACAAAAAGAAGGTTATCTACACGGGTTGTTTTATCAACGATGCGTGGGTCGTTGTTGTGCATTCCGTCAATATCGGTCCAAATCTGCACCTCTTCTGAGTCGATTGCTGCACCAAGAAGTGAGGCGGTATAATCGCTGCCACCCCGTTGCAGGTTGTCGATGTCGCCATAGGCATTCCTGCAAATAAACCCTTGAGCAATATATATTTGCTGAGGCCCAGCTTTGTCAAGTACAGGTTTGATAAGTTCTTTAATTTTAGGCAGATCGGCCTGTTTATCTTCATCGATTCGCATAAAATCGAGTGAAGGAAGCAACGCTGTTTTTATACCGTTCTCCTGCAAAAGATAAGTCACCAAAGCGGTAGAAATTAGTTCACCCTGAGCAAGGATAATTTGTTCCTTAACCTCGGTAAATGTTCCCTCAACCTGATCATACAAAGTTGAAAAATGCTCACTGATAACTTCTTGGCCTTTGCTTTTGAATTCTAAAGTAGTATATAATTCATCAACAACTTTATCGTATTTCTGTTTCAATGTATCGATAAGAGCCTTGGCAGCTTGTTTATCGCCGGCATAAAGTTTATTACTGATTTCGACAAGCGAGTTTGTTGTTCCCGACATCGCTGAAAGGACAACAATCTTCGGTTCGCCATCGGCGGTAATAATTTCCATTACCGACCGCATATTCTCAGGAGACCCCACCGAGGTTCCGCCAAACTTGTAAACTTTCATGTATATTCAATTTAATTATTGTAAGATTGCGCAAATATGTGAAAAATTAGTTTTCCAGTATATACGTGAAACCCTGAATCAACAATTGTTAGCCTTCATTTCATACAGAGTTAAAAAGCTTTTGTACTATATTTATTTCTAAAGCTTTCTTTCTGAAAACATTCATCACCAAAGTTTTGATGGATATTTTCCTTCAGCAATCAACTGGTTAATACGATCCTTCACAACTGGTTTATCTTCCTGATAGGTGACCCCGAACCATGAAGCATTGCTTGTAAGTACTTTAACTTCTGTTTTTTCTGCTTTGATCAACTCGTCAACATACATAGGAATAAAGAATTCAGATTTCATTTCGTTGCCTTTTTCTTTCAGAAAAGAAACAAATCCTTCTTCCAAATGCGTGAAAAGCGATGGATGAAATCCCCAAAAATTCATTGAAACTGTTTCGTAGCCTTTTAACCCAACTTTTTCATTGTCTTTATAATAGAAAATCCCTTCTGTTTCATTTGTGATTTGAGTCAGCTCTTCAATGTCGACAAGGTTTTGCTGTGCATTGGTAACACAAAGTCCGCGCGAAACCGAACCATTCTCTGATAGGGTTTTATCGAGCCTGTACCCAACCATCGCATATTGGTTATCATCCACATCGCCAGTAAGGAAGCGGGCAACTGTATCATAAGCCTCGAAGCCATAAAAATCGTCGGCATTAATAGCGGAGAAAGGTTCTTTCACTACATTTCGTGCGGCACGTATTGCATGACCGGTTCCCCAAGGTTTTTCACGGCCTTCAGGGACTGAAAAACCTGCTGGCAAATCGGTAAGTTCCTGAAAAACATATTCAACATTGATTTTACCTTTCAATTTTTTATCAAAACGCTCTTTAAAAGCGTCCTCAAAATCGCGGCGAATAATGAAAACAACCTTGCCGAAGCCTGCTCTAATGGCATCAAATAATGAATAATCGATAATTGCTTCACCGTTGGGGCCAACTTCATCAAGTTGTTTTAAGCCACCGTAGCGGCTACCCATTCCGGCAGCCAAAATTACTAATGTAGGTTTCATTTAGATAATATAATTAACGGGTTATTGAATCGCAGCATATTAAATTGAAAATTATCAATTGCGGGCAAAAATAAAACATTTGAAATTTGATAACGAGTTTATGCCACAAAATGACTATAAAAAGAAAAGGTTTTAAAACCCAAAAGATTAAAGAACAACGAAAAAATGAAAATTTGGAGGCAAGGTTTAGTTTTTTCACCGATTAATTTGCTGCGACGCAAATAATTCCTACTTTTGCGCCGCTCAATTCGCTGAATCCATGTAACCGATTATTTACCGGTCGATTACGCGAATAGAGCAAATAAATAAACAATTAATAAACAATTAAAAGGTAAACGTTCTATGTTAAACCAGTACGAGACTGTATTTATTGCTACGCCTGTATTGTCTGATGCACAATTCAGTGAAGTAGTAGCAAAATTCAGCGGAATTATTTCGTCGAATAATGGCGAGGTAATCCACCAGGAGGACTGGGGGCTAAAAAAATTGGCTTACCCAATCCAGAAAAAATCAACAGGTTTTTATCACCTTATCGAGTTTAAAGCTGAGCCTACGTTCATTGAAAAGCTTGAAACCGAATACCGTCGTGACGAGCGCATTATTCGTTTTCTGACTTTCAAATTGGACAAGCACGCTGTTGAATACAGCGAAAAACGCAAAAGTAAAGTTAAAGCTAAAGCAGAGGAGAAATAAGCCATGGCATCAAATCAATCAGAAATCAGATACTTGACCCCACCGTCGGTAGAGGTTAAAAAGAAAAAGTATTGCCGTTTTAAAAAGAACGGAATCAAGTATGTCGATTACAAAGACCCTGAATTCTTGAAGAAATTCCTGAACGAACAAGGTAAAATTTTACCCCGTCGTATCACTGGTACTTCACTAAAATTCCAGCGTAAAGTATCTCAGGCAGTTAAACGTGCCCGTCATATTGCTTTATTGCCATACGTAACCGACTTAATGAAATAATCTGGAGGATTCTTAATGGAAATCATATTAAAACAAGACGTTCAAGGGCTAGGCTCTAAAGACGATATCCTCAAAGTTAAGGATGGTTATGGCCGCAACTACCTCATTCCTCAGGGAATGGCCATTGTTGCTACCGAATCGGCAAAGAAAGTGCTCGCTGAAAACATTCGCCAGCGTGCCCACAAAGAAGCAAAACTGAAAGAAGAAGCTTCTGTTCTTGCTGAAAGAATCAAAGCACTTACTGTTACTATTGGTGCAAAAACCAGTACAACAGGTAAAATCTTCGGATCGGTTAACAACATTCAACTTGCCGAAGCTATTGCAGCACAAGGAATTGAAATTGACCGCAAACAAATCTACATTGCTAAAGAAGGTGTAAAAGAAATTGGCAAACACATTGCTAAGATCAAACTCCATCGTGAAGTAACTGTTGATTTCGAATTCGAAGTTGTATCAGAATAACACAACACCTTATAAATGAAAAGGCTACCTTTTGGGTAGCCTTTTTTTTCGCATAATTTTCAAATTATTTTGCAGCGATAGTTTCAATTTCGATTAAAGCACCTAACGGCAATCCTTTCACGGCAAAAGCAGCTCTTGCCGGAGGGTTCTGAGGATAAAAAGTTGCATATACACTGTTCATCGCTTTGAAATTATCCATATCGCTCAATAAACATGTCGATTTTACCACATCGGCAAAACTATATCCTGCCGCATCAAGAATGGCACCAATGTTCTTCATTACCCGTTCTGTTTGAACGGTAATATCTCCTTCGACCAAACTTCCAGTCTCCGGGTCGATAGGAACCTGCCCCGAAATATACAGAGTTCCGTTAACTTCAACGCCTTGGCTATAAGGGCCAATGGCAGCCGGAGCTTTCTCTGTACTAATAATTCTTTTCATTTTGCTATATCTTCTGAGTTAATATTTTGATTAAGTAACAAATAACAACACTTTCCATTTATCCTATATTTTGCCATATTGTAAACCTTAACATGACCAGTTGTGGCAAGAACCAAATATGCAACAAATTATTAATAATTTGCATACATAGAAGTGCTCCGTTTGTCAATTTTCAGGTCTTTCAGCATTGCTGAATTTGCTGAGAGCGTGAACATATAATACGGGTTTTGTGAAATAGGTGAAAAGCTGAAAGTCATTAACCAACAGTGAAGGTCCCGGGTAACAGAAAAATTCGTGTGCGATAATTTCATCGCATTAAAGTCGAATCCCGAAGTGACGTTAGCTTTCCACTTATTGGTTATATCAATACTCCCGTCAAAGGTAAGTGTTTGGGTGATTTTGATTTTTGGATTTTTTGCTGGGTTAGAATAACGAATATTAAAATTATAAACAATACTCCACGAATTTTTAAAAGACTGATAATTAGAACTTACAGTTTCTGTCTCAGATTTTTTTGCTTCACTTCCCCCCTTCTTTGCTTCACGTTCTTTACGCCACTTTTCAATTTGACTCGAGCCAAAGTTATAGCTAAAACCAGTTCCCAAATCGGTAATACGCCCCAACTTTGCTATGCCCGATGCTTTTTCCCACATATAAAAACGGGTAACCCTCCCCAAGCTGTCAAGGGCGTAAGGATTTAAATTTCCTGAAATGTTTAATACTGTCCCGGCGATTTTTGTCCTTAAATTTAAACTAATGTTAGACAAACGGTTCGTATCGGCTGCCAGGTTATAATTTCCACCAAACGAAAGATCGTCGAAAATGGGAACTTTTTTAAAGGCTTCTTTGCCGGTAGTATCACTTAGGTTGCGCAATTTCATTTCAATATTATTGGCAACCCTAAAACTGATGCCTCCATTCATTGTTGGACTCGAAGAAGAAAAGATGTTATATAATTGCATACGCCCCAGCGAATCTACTTGTACCATCTTATTGAAGCCATGACGCGGATCAGTTAAATCGGGCTGATAGTTCAGACCCAACGTTAGGTCGAGTTTATGCCTAACCGCAGTAAGTTTTGAACTTGGGTTTCGCATTTGGTACATCCCGTAAAGCGTTGTCGTTCCGCTAATTCCAAAGTTATAATTATAATTCCGTTTAAAGCCATACTTTGTTTCCTGGGCAACATAGCCTTTTTGCCAGCGTTCGATACCTGTTTCAGGGTCACGATCCATATATCCGTCGACCCAATATTTCTCTATATAGTCGAAATACCATTGTTCAGAATAATTCACACTGGGGGTAACGTTGATATAATTCAACACCCTAAACGAAGGCAATGTAATTGGAATAGAATGCGTTACACTTTTTTTCCATTTAGAAAGCGGAGTTGAGAATAATTCACCTTCTTTGACTTTTACCGAATTTTGGATCTTGGTAGAATAGGATAACTTAAAATCTTCGTAGAAACGTTTGGACCCAACTGGCTTTTTCCGTTTAAATGGCTGAATGGTACGCATGTCAAAGCTAATATTGGGCAACGACAAATCGAGCGTTTTGTTGGAAGAACTCTGAGAGGCACTCATACTTAACGATAAGGTAAACGGGGAATTTGGAAATTTCTTCGTTAAGCTAACCCTTGAGTTTGTTTGGTTTTGAAGATATTGCTCGGTGTTGTTATATTCATGCATTTTGTTGTATCCCGATGTTGAAAAGCTAACATCCCCTGAGAAGCTCAGAGTTGGGTTCGATTTTGAGTCTTGTGAATGGCTCCACTTTAGTGAGAGGTTCGGTTTTCTTTGCTGGTCTATCCCCTTTTCACCCATGATGGTCATTTTGTAATTAAACGAAAAACTGCCCGAGAACTTGTAGCGAAGCTTGTAGCGGCTCTCGAACCCAACACCCCATGAACCTTTGGAATAAATTTCACCCGTAAGCTTTACATCGAAATAATCGGAGGCAGCCCAATAAAATCCGCCATCGCGAAGCACCGAGCCCCGCGAATCCTGAAGATATCCGTATGAAGGGAGTATAATTCCCGAACTATATGTTTTTTTGTTGGTCGGAATATACCCGTATGGCAAAAACGGGAAATAAAGGGGGAAATCTTCTATGACCATGTACGATCTACCAGCTATAATTGCCTTATCACCAATTAGTTTACCCTTCGAAATATGCAGATAGAAATGCGGATGATCGGCATCGCATGTTGAATATTTACCGTCGACCATACAAAAAATGTCTTTGCTAACCATTTTTGCTTTAGCTCCATGAACTTTTCCATCTTCCCTATTGGTAATAACATTTTCAACAAAACCTTTTTGAGTCTCGAAATTATACCGCAACGAAGTGCAATCGAACTCATCAGTTCCTTGCTTAAAATGGGGTTTCGAGAGTTGATTCCCCAGAGAATCGACCAGGCCTTTGGCGAAAATTTCTTTCGTTCCAAGATTTACTTCAACAATATCTGCCACTAAATCAATCTCTTGATATTTAAGATTGGCCTTACCATACAGATAAACAACTTGATTGCTATCTTCGAGAGAAACCACCATGGAATCAACAGCATTATAACTTATTGGCGATTCAAAAATAGGGGCAACTGTTTCAGTAGTGTCGGTTTTAGCAAGTTGTGAACTGGAATCGGCAGCAAAAGAGAGTGAATCATTTACCAGAAGTTTTTCTGCATTTTGAGGTACAAAAGGTTCATTACCCACAGAATCGGCCCAACTAAAGGCTAAAACCCTGACAGATAATAACATAAAAACAAAAACAAGGAATATGTGTTGAATTCTGTTCAATACAACTATTTTTAAAAGTTCCAAAAATATATTAAAATTAGAAACCGTTTACACCAAATAGAAGGTTTTATCGTGGTCAGCCGTTGCATCATTGAGAATTTACAATTTACTTTACAGTGGCCTAAGGTAAACTTTTCCTGATATAGATTATTATTAAAAGAGAGCCAAAAAATGTTAAGAATTACAATAAATACAATAGTAATCGCCTTGCTACTTTCGTTATCGGCCAACATGTATGGTCAGAAAAACGATTACTCAATAAAAAAAATAGTAATAGATCCGGGGCACGGGGGTAAAGACCCCGGGGCAACAGTGGGTAAAACATACGAAAAAGACATTGCACTCGATGTCTCGCTGCGTGCCGGAAAAATGATTAAAAAAATGTATCCCGAGGTAGAAATAATTTACACCCGCGATAAAGACATTTTCATCCCGCTGGGCGACCGTCCAGAAATTGCCAATAAAAACAAAGCCGATTTATTTATTTCGGTACACGTGAATATATGTGGTACCCCGGGCACAACCGGAGCCGAGACTTACATTTTGGGACAACACCGAAGCCAGGAAAACCTTGAAGTTGCAAAACTTGAAAATGCGGTAATCTTGCGCGAAGATGACTACAATACACGTTATGAAGGATTTGACCCTAACTCATCGGAATCATACATCATGTTTGAGCTTCTTCAGAATGAACATCTCGAACATAGTCGCCTTTTTGCCGACAGGGTTCAAAACCATTTCGTGAGCCATGCAAAGAGAAAAGACAGGGGCGTTAGGCAAGCTGGCTTCTTGGTTCTACGAAAAATCGCAATGCCCAGTGTTTTAATCGAACTAGGCTTCATGAGCAACAAAGATGAAAAAGCCTTTTTGGAAAAAGATCAGGGAAAGCAGCTACTGGCCGAGGCCATTGTTAAGTCTTTCTCTGAATACAAAAGCAGGTTCGATGAACAGAAAGAACCACCAAAACCTCCTGTTGTTCAAGCTATTGAAAAAGAAAAGAAAGAGATAACAGAAGAGCCAAAAGTTCAGCCAGTTGAAACAAAAGACACAAAAGAGGTAAAAGAGACACAACAAACCACTGAAAATAAAGAACAAAAAGGAGACAGTACTCAACTAAGTGATGACTTATCCAAAATTCAGGGGAAATGGTACGGAACCCAAATTATGGCACTAAAGAAAAAATATAACCCCAAGGATGCTATGTTTAAAAAGTTTGAACCCGTCTATTATTTCAATGAAAACGGGTACTACAAATATGTGTTGGGGTTGGCCAATAATATCGATGAAGCTACAAAACAGCATCAAGAAATAAAGAAATCGTTCAACGGGGCATTTATGGTATCCTTCGAAAATGGAGTGCGCAGTGTAATAGATTAACAACATAAAAGAATCACTCTGCAAACAAAAAAGATAACAAACATTGTAACAAGCAAATATAAAACAACAAATTCCACAACATAGAATATCTATACATTTAGAAAAGATTAGATATTTTCTTTTTATCAAAAAATAAACTTAAAAAAATATTTAACCCTCTTAAAAAGTAAAAGTACTATTAATACAATATTGTTAGTGGTTTATTACAAAGATATGGATAAAACGACACGACAAAACCACCAAAAAGAAATCCCATTCGATAAGAAAACCGAGTACAACAAGAATAAATAACTTTCAAATAAAGTAGATCTTAATAGTATATGCTAATTCTTTTTTATCATAATATTAAAAGTCATATTCAAAATTATATTAACTGGGTTATTATTTACCATTTATTCAACCTTTTATCATTTTTATGCAAATTTAAAATTCTCATTTTCAATTATTTAAAAAATGTTTATTTCTATAAATTTGAATCATAAGCATTTAAAAAAAATTTAAAAAAACTAATCTTCAAACTATTTTTTTTCAGATTATTTTTTCACATTTTTGTCATTCGTTAAACAGTAGTCGCAAACTAAACTTAAATTTTTGAAACCAAATTGCCAGTAATGTTAAAGAGTCATCACCAGATATGGAATGATTGTTTATCGATCATCAAAGACAATGTTCAGCCCGTTAGCTTTAGAACATGGTTTGAGCCTATTAAACCACTCAAGATCGACAATGAAATTCTTACCATACAAGTTCCTAGTCCATTTTTCTATGAATATTTAGAAGAGCAGTATATAGATATTCTTCGGAAAACGTTGCGTAAAGTTATTGGGGCAAATGCTAAATTGGAGTATAATGTGGTGATGAGCAATGTCCCGCAAAAGAGCGGCTCACTCACTGTTAACTACCCAACCAACAACAACCTTAAATTAAACAATCGACCAGTTTCTGTACCAGTAACTGCCGATACTGCATCAATAAAAAATCCTTTTGTAATTCCTGGAATACAAAAATTACATATCGACCCACAGCTTAAGAAAGATAACACATTCGAGAACTTCATCGAAGGCGAATGCAACCGTTTGGCTCGTTCAGCAGGCTTTGCTGTTGCTCAAAACCCCGGAGGCACAGCTTTTAACCCACTTATGATATATGGTGATAGTGGCCTTGGAAAAACACACCTTGCCCAAGCCATTGGTATTGAAGTTAAAGAACGCTTCCCCGAGAAGGTTGTACTCTATGTAAATGCGAACAAATTCAGCACACAATATCAGGAAGCAACCCGGAACAATACCCGAAACGACTTTATGCATTTTTACCAAATGATTGATGTTCTCATTCTGGACGATGTGCAGGAATTTTCGGGCAAAGAAAAGACACAAGAAACCTTTTTTCACATATTCAATCACTTACATCAATTAGGCAAACAACTTATCCTTACGTCAGACAAGTCGCCAATTGAAATAAAAGGGATTGAGCAACGCTTGCTTTCGCGTTTCAAATGGGGGCTAACTACCGATTTACAGTCGCCTGACTACGAAACACGGTTAGCTATCCTGAAGAAAAAAACATACAAGGATGGGCTTGAAATGCCCGAAAAGGTTCTCGAACATATTGCCCAACACATCAGCAATAACGTACGCGAACTCGAAGGTGCACTTATTTCGTTGTTGGCTCAATCAACACTTAACCGAAAAGCCATCACGATCGATCTTGCTATCGACATGATTAACAAGATTGTAAAACAAAACAAACACGAAATAACCATCGATTACATTCAAAAAATTGTATGCGATTATTTCAACATGCCTATCGATTCACTTTGCTCGAAAACAAGAAAAAGAGAAGTGGTACAAGCCCGGCAAATTGCCATGTTCTTTTCGAAAAACCTTACAAAATCGTCGTTAGCTACCATTGGATTGCAAATTGGGCGAAAAGACCATGCTACGGTGCTCCATGCATGCAAAACTGTTACCAACTTGATGGACACAGACAAACAATTCAGACTTGATGTTGAAGAAATAGAAAAACGATTAAAAGTATAAAACACTCCGGCAGGTCAAACGATCTGCTTTTTTTTTATCGTGAGCATTCAAGATACATACCAGACTG
>ERZ1645192.491-NODE-491-length-32801-cov-10.354578_pt1 | contig 32801 bp, 22 predicted proteins | sample MGYA00575354_ERZ1645192 | MGnify/ENA primary metagenome ERZ1645192 (study PRJEB40844, sample SAMN11349763) | freshwater sediment metagenome | isolation source: river sediment | host: Sediment | place: India: Faizupur Khadar , New Delhi | collected 2017-02-21 ...
CAAGGATGCAGAAATGACATCGTTTTTTGCCGACTCTCTCCTGGGAGGCATCGAAGTAATAAAGACAACAGGTTCAGGAACCAGGAAGACTCTCGATGGAAAGATCGAGTTGCTTACTGGACAACAAGTAATCCTTATCCCATATGCGCTTTGGAACAACCGGGGCCCCGGACAGATGAAGGTATGGATACCCTATAAAAAAGAGAACACAAGACCACTCCCCGCTCCGACAATAGCTTTCGGCAGCACAATAAAGGCAAGCAGGATGACAAGAGATATAACTTCAATCAACGACCAGGCAGAACCGGAAAACTCAAACGACCACTCCATAACATATTTTCACTGGTGGCCCGACAGGGATCAATGGCATTGGATACAATATGACTTTAACAAGCCCGCAAGAATATCAAAGGCAAAGGTTTACTGGTTCGACGACAGACCTGATGGCGGCTGCCGTACTCCTGATGAATGGGAGCTGCTCTATCTTTCAGGCAATATCTGGAAACCGGTCAGGGCAAGAAAAGAATATACAATCACAAAAGACGGTTGGGATTCGGTTCTCTTCTCGCCGGTAGTAACCTCCTCGCTTAAAATGAAAGTCAGACTGAATAAGGATTTCTCGGCTGGATTATATGAATGGATAGTAGAATAGGTTAATTAATACCAGTACCATGAAAAGATTCATGCTGGTGATCATCACATCTGTTTTTCTTTTTTCCTGCACACACGAGGGTTGGCAGAAGACTGCAGACGGTGTCATTGTTAACATTCCCGAAGGTGCCGGTTCATCGGCCAGAAAGATCGCCGTAGATGTCATAAATGAAAATATTATACATGTCAGGGCAACGCCAGCCGAAAAGTTTTCACAGGAAAATAGTCTTTGTGTGGTCAATAACAGGCGGTCGGCAGCTTTTACTGCAGCTGCAATTGACAACAGGGTGTTGCTATCCACATCAGCATTAAAAGCAGAAATATCACTCGCCACCGGAAGAATTGTTTTTAAGGATACCTCAGGGAATGTTATTCTGTCCGAGAGCGGTGACAGGAAGAGGGAGATCAGCCCGGTGAATATCGAGGGGACACCCGGTTATTCCCTGCTCCAGGTATTCGATTCACCTCAGGGAGAGGCTCTGTACGGCCTCGGCCAGCATCAATCAGACGAATTCAACTACAAGGGCCTGAATGAAAGCCTTTACCAGTATAACACAAAAGTGTCGGTTCCATTTGTCGTTTCTGATCATAACTATGGAATACTCTGGGATAATTATTCGCTCACAAAATTTGGTGATCCGCGCGACTATTCTGAGATGAGCCTCTTCAGGTTATTTGATGAGAACGGTGAGGAAGGGGGTCTGACAGCCACTTATTATTTAAATTCTGATCCTGGAAAGATATTTTTAAAAAGGAGAGAGGCAGAAATAGATTATGAGAACCTGGAGACTGTTAAGAAATTTCCTTCTGATTTTTCCTTCAACGGTTCAACTATTACCTGGACTGGCGCTATGGTTCCTTCTGAAACAGGAAAGTACCAGTTCAGGCTATATTATGCCGGGTACACCAAACTATATATCAATGAAGAGCTGGTTGTTCCTGAACGCTGGCGCACTGCCTGGAATCCCAATACTTATAAGCTGTTTTATAATATGGAGGCAGGGAAAAGCTATCCGGTCAGGCTTGAGTGGAAACCCGACGGCGGCATCTCATATATTGGTCTGAAAGCTCTCTCCCCCCGTGATCCCGATGAACAGAACGACCTTACGCTTTCTTCAGAAATGGGGAATCAGATCGACTATTATTTCATCAGCGGTGAAAATATCGACAGGGTGATAAGCGGTTACCGCACACTGACGGGTAAAGCCCCCATAATGCCAAAGTGGGCGTTGGGCTTCTGGCAGAGCAGGGAGAGATATAAATCGCAGGATGAGCTTCTTAATGTGGTTAAGGAATACCGTAAACGGAAGATACCTATTGATAATATTGTGCTGGACTGGTCATACTGGCCCGTTGATTCATGGGGTTCACATGAGTTTAATCCGAAATTCTTTCCCGATCCTAAGGCTATGGTCGATTCGGTGCATAAGATGAATTCAAGGATCATGATCTCTGTATGGCCTAAGTTTTATCATACTACAGAGCATTACAAGGAGTTCGACAGTAAGGGATGGATCTATAAGCAGGCCATAAAAGATAGTATACGAGATTGGATAGGAAAAGGTTACATAGGATCGTTTTATGATGCCTACAGTGAAGGTGCCCGTGACCTCTTCTGGAACCAGATATATGAGCATCTCTATTCGAAGGGATTTGATGCCTGGTGGATGGATGCCTCTGAGCCCGACATACTTTCGAATGCGGATATTGAATACAGGAAAAAGCTCATGAATCCAACAGAATTGGGGCCTGCGGCAAAATATTTCAATGCATATGCGCTGATGAACGCCATGACAATCTATGATAATCAGCGCAGGACAGATCCCGGGAAGCGTGTTTTTCTTCTTACCAGATCAGGATTTGCAGGATTACAGAGGTACTCGACAGCGACATGGAGCGGAGATATAGCCACACGCTGGGAAGATATGAAAGCACAGATACCGGCAGGGCTCAATTATTCTCTTTCGGGAATACCATACTGGACATTTGACATTGGAGGTTTCTGCGTTGAAAACAGGTACACCAGGGCTAAGGAAGGATCAGAAGACCTTGAGGAATGGAGAGAGCTTAATGCCAGGTGGCACCAGTTTGGTTCTTTCTGCCCTTTGTTCAGAAGTCATGGCCAATATCCGTTCAGGGAGATATTCAACATAGCTCCCGAAGGTCATCCTGCATATAACAGCATGATTTATTACAATAAGCTCAGGTATAATTTAATGCCTTATACTTATTCTATCGCCGCCCTGTCTTACTTCAACGATTATACAATTATGAGGGCCATGGTGATGGATTTTTCCGGTGATACCGTTGTTAAAAATATCGGTGATCAATATATGTTCGGGCCATCGCTTCTTGTTGCCCCTGTATATGAATATAAAACGCGCAGCCGTGAGGTTTATCTGCCGGGTTCTGTTGGCTGGTATGACCTCTATAGCGGGAAATACTTCCCGGGCGGAGAGAGTGTAAATGCCGATGCCCCATTTGAACAGATGCCACTCTTCGTGAAAGAAGGATCGATTATCCCGTCAGGACCCGAGATTCAATATACCGATGAGAAGCCAGCAGATACGCTGACAATAAGGGTATATGCCGGCCGCGACTGTGCTTTTACGCTTTATGAAGATGAGGGAACAAACTATAATTATGAAAAGGGAGCCTGCAGCACGATAAAATTCTCCTGGGACGAAAAGAACGGTAACCTGACAATTGGAGAAAGAAGAGGTGAATATGCAGGCATGCTGAAAGAAAGGTGCTTTAATATTATCCTGATAAGTAAAAAATATCCTGTACCTTTCAGTCAGGATGACAACCCGTGGATAACCGTGAATTACAATGGAATAAGGACTATTGTGAAAGGAGCCTCACACGAATAAAACCATAGAATGATTACAAGTATATAAACATAAAAAATGATTGATCATGAAGAAGAATTATTTGTTTTTATCAGTTATCAGTGCAGTATTGATTCTGTCAGGCTGCGGTCCGAAAACGGAAAAGGTTACAAAAGAACTTTATGGTTCCTATAAGGGAGGAGAAGTTTACCTTCTTACCCTTACCAATAAAGCAGGCAATGTTCTTAAGCTGACCAATTTCGGAGCAAGGATCGTGTGGCTTGAAGTTCCTGACAGGGATGGCAACAGGGATAATATAACATTTGGTTTCGACACCTTCGATAAAATGGTGGCAGGCGATCCATATTTCGGAGCTGTTGTCGGACGATATGCAAACAGAATTGCAAAAGGAAAATTCACACTCGACAGTGTTGAGTATTCGCTTCCGATAAACAACGGTCCAAATTCACTTCATGGAGGACCGGCAGGATGGCACAGTGTTGTCTGGAAAACGGAAGTTATCGAAAACTCAGAATTTCCCTCAGTAAGATTCACTTATGTAAGTCCCGACATGGAAGCCGGCTACCCGGGAACGATGAACGTTGAGGCATTATATACCTGGAACGACAATAATGAAATTGTTATAGATTATACTCTCACAACCGACAAAAAGAGTGTTTTCAATATTACCAACCATGCCTATTTCAATCTTCATGGGGCAGGTAATGGCGACATCCTCGATCACGAACTGGTCATAAAGGCTTCAAGGTTTGTTGCGGTAGATACTTTCCTTATTCCTACCGGAGAGCTGAGGCCTGTTGCAGGAACACCGTTTGATTTTACAACACCACATACTGTTGGAGAACGTATCGGAGAAAATTACGATCAGCTTATCCTGGGCAATGGTTATGACCATACTTTTGTATTTGATAACAACGACGATGTGATCGCCACTGTTTACGAACCGAAAGGCGGACGTTTTATGGAGGTCATTTCCGACCAGCCGGGTGTCCAGTTCTATTGCGGTAATTTCCTTAAAGGCAATTATATCGGTCATGGCGGGAAGCCGTATATTTTCAGATCGGGATTGTGCCTCGAAACGGGCCATTATCCTGACAGCCCTAATCATGCCGACTTCCCATCCACGGTACTGAACCCGGGTGAAACATTTAAATCGCAGACCATTTACCGGTTCTCAGTAAAATAACATAGTGAAAGTGAAAAATATGTGGATTATAATGGCCATCTGGATGGCCACCGGGCTGGTTTCGTGTAACATCGCACCCACCGAAGACCGTTTTGCCGGGTGGGACTACAATCACATGAAAACTGTGAAAAAGGAATTAAAAACCGGAACATCAATATACCATCCTGCCTATCAGAAGCTTATTGAAGAAGCTGATGATGCACTTGGCAAAGGCCCCTATTCTGTAACTTATAAGAAAACCTCGCCTCCTGGCGGGACATTTCACGATTACATGAGCCAGGGGCCATACTGGTGGCCCGACACCACAAAACCCGGCGGCCTGCCATTTATACGCCGCGACGGGATCAGGAATCCCCAGGCAGGTATCGACAGGAGCCAGTTCGGAAACCTGACAGAATCGGTGACAACACTCTCTCTGGCATGGTTCTTCTCCGGAGAAAAGAAATATGCCGAAAAAGCAGCTGATCTCCTTAATGTGTGGTTTATTGATAGTGCAACATTAATGAATCCACATCTTCAGTATGCCCAGTCGATACCCGGAATAACGGACGGGAGAGGTATAGGGATAATCGATTTCAGAGGACTATATTCACTTGTTGACGCCATTACATTGCTCGAACGATCCGGATCTTTAAAAAGTGAGGAGATGGTGTTAATAAGAAAATGGTTCTCCGATCTTTTTGTCTGGCTTACAACAAGCAAAAATGGCAAGGATGAGGATGATTACAAGAACAACCATTCTGTGGCTTATGATGTTATTGTTTGCAGCATAGCAAGGTTCCTGGGCGATGATGATTATGTGATTAAGAAAATATCGGAGATGCCTGCCCGGCGTATCGATCCCATGATCGAAAACGACGGACGGCAGCCGGAGGAGCTTATCAGGACAAATGCTTTCGGATATTCGTCAGGCAACCTGAGGAATTTCTTTGATGCCGGAGAGACAGGACTTAAAGTAGGCGTCAATATTTTTGATTATGTGAATCCTGAAGGCGGATCACTGCGGAAAGCCCTCGATTTCCTTGTAAGCTATATCGGCAGGGAAAACGAATGGCAATGGCAGCAGATAGGTGGTTTCGGCGGCTCTGAGAATAATCTTGGTCTTTTGATGCGACGAGCAGCCAGGTATTACGATGAACCCCGATACAAAAAGATGTGGGAAGAAAAATTTGCAGAAGAATTGAAGACAGACTGGAACCTTCTTGTGACTCCTGGCCTTGAATATTAATGTAATATTGTAATGAAAATCAGTGTCGATGCGCGGCCGACAACAATTAAAGGGGTTGTGACGAAAGCATTTTTGAAACAGGTACCCTCAGCAGCCAATCTGTTTATTTACGGGGTATTCATAACTGGTATACTTCTGAAGATCAACAGATCATCTCTTCCCTTTATGGAATATTTCTAATAATCTGGAACAATTAAAAATTTATATCATGAAAAAACTGCTATTCAGCATTCTCCTTTTATTTTTCGTATTTCTTATAGTACCACTCCGGGCACAACAGCCTTCTATGAAATATCGTGATACATCTCTATCCACGGAAGAGAGAGTTGCTGATCTTGTTTCACAGATGACCCTTCAGGAAAAGGCTGATCAGCTTCTTTATACTGCTCCAGCAATACCAAGGCTGGGGATACCTTCTTATAATTGGTGGAACGAAGCTTTGCATGGCGTTGCCAGGGCCGGTTATGCAACTGTCTTTCCGCAGTCAATAACAATAGCAAATTCATGGGATGAAGGGCTCATGTATAATGTTGCAAATGCTATATCTGATGAAGCCAGGGCCAAATTTCATGAATTCCAGAGGAGAGGGAAGACAGGTATATATCAGGGTCTGACCTTCTGGTCACCTAATATCAATATTTTCAGGGATCCGAGATGGGGCAGAGGACATGAGACTTATGGTGAAGATCCTTTTCTAACGGGAGCCATGGGTTCACAATTCGTGAGAGGAATGCAGGGTGACGATCCCAAATACCTTAAGACAATTGCCACTGCGAAACATTATGCGGTGCATTCGGGTCCGGAGCCGTTGCGGCACTCTTTCAATGCAAAAGTAAGCGAAGTGGACCTGATGGAAACCTACCTGCCCGCTTTCAGGAAACTGATTGTTGATGCCGGAGCTTATTCCGTAATGGGTGCCTATAATATGTTCAGAGATTTTCCCTGTTGTGCTAATCCTGTTCTATACGGAATTTTACGGAATGAATGGGGCTTCAAGGGATATATTGTTTCAGACTGCTGGGCTGTATCGGACTTCTGGAAGTACCAGAACTTCTCCAAAGATGCAGCCGAATCGGCCGCTGCTGCAGTAAAAGCAGGCACTGACCTTGAATGTGGTGTCGATTACAGAAACCTCATGAAAGCTGTAGAAAGAGGATTACTTACTGAAGCCGATATTGATGTTGCGGTGAAACGTATATTCACTGCCCGGTTCAAACTGGGAATGTTTGATCCTGATCCCATGGTTCCTTATGCGCAAATACCGTATTTTGTTAATTGTTCCGACTATCATAATTCATTGTCGCGGGAAGCAGCACAGAAATCGATAGTACTTCTGAAAAATGAAGACCAGATACTTCCTCTTGATAAAAAAATAAAGACCATTGCTGTTATAGGCCCCAATGCAGACAACTTCGAATCACTGATAGGTAATTATAATGGCATCCCAAAAAATCCGGTTACCGTACTTGAGGGAATAAGGAATAAACTCACCCCTGAAACAAGAATTCTTTATGCTGCTGGAAGCGACCTCGCTGAGGGAGTACATAATATGACCGTCATCCCTTCGAGATACCTTCAGGCACCCGATGGAAGACAGGGAGCTTTGGGCGAGTACTTTAATAACAGGGAGATGAAAGGCAAGCCGTTATTCACGAGAATAGACGACAGGATTGAATTCTACTGGGAACATTTTGCTCCCAGGGCAGATATGCCTGACGACGATTTTGGTATAAAGTGGACAACCTTCCTTCTTCCACCTGTTACAGGCAGATATGCACTTGGTGGATGGGGCTCTTCGGGATATGAGATACTGCTCGACGGCAAATCAATCATTTCACGCAGGGATGAGCATCATGCTTTTATCCAGGAATATTCGGTCGATCTTGAGGCCGGTAAAAAATATAAAATAGAGATACTTTATAAAAATTACTCCGGCGATGCCGATGTCAGGCTATTATGGTCCGCACCTGCCAATGATCTTACTGCTGAGGCTTTAAAAACTGCAGGTGAAGCTGATGCGGTGGTCCTTGTTCTCGGGCTTTCACAACGGCTTGAAGGTGAAGAGATGAGTATAAAAATTGACGGATTCCTTGGCGGAGACAGAACAAACCTTAATCTACCGGCTGTTCAGGAGAAGTTACTGGAAGTCCTGGCCGGAACGGGAAAGCCGATTATTGTTGTATTAATGAACGGAGGGGCACTCTCGGTGAACAAGGCTCAGGAAAAAGCTACTGCAATAATTCTGGCAGGTTATCCCGGACAGCAGGGTGGTAACGCTGTGGCCGACGTGCTCTTTGGAGATTACAATCCGGCGGGCCGCCTTCCGGTAACATATTATAAATCAATAGATCAGATACCGGCATTCGAAAATTATGATATGGAGGGCAAGACTTACAGGTTCTTCAGGAAGGAACCTCTTTATCCTTTTGGCTACGGACTCAGTTATACTTCTTTTAGCTACAGTAATCTTCAGCTGGCTGAGAAAGTTGCTGCTGGAGAGCCGGTTAAGGTAAAGGTGACTGTAAAAAATACCGGGAAGGTGGCAGGAGATGAAGTAGTTCAGCTTTACCTTACTGATGAAAAGGCAACAACTCCCAGACCAATCCGTCAGCTTGAAGCCTTTGAGAGGATCAGTCTTGACCCGGGAGAGAGTGAAGAGGTGGAATTCACTCTCAACCCGAGGCAGTTCTCAATCATTAACAATAAGGATAAAAGAATTATTGAGCCCGGCTATTTTATAATCTCAGTGGGAGGTAAGCAGCCAGGATTCAAAGGATATCTCGATCCTCAGTTCACACAGGTACTGACAGGCAGAATACGATTAACCGGAAAACAGATTCCGTTTGGCAATTAATTTTATTATTTCAGTTTTCCTGTCAGCCACATTGTAAGCTTCTCTGCCTGTTCAGGGAAGGTCCAGTGACCTGTTTCCTGGAAGATATGTAACTCCTTGGGAGCTGTAATTACATTGTATGCTGAGTACATCGATGTGGGCGGGCAGGTAAGATCGTTGAACCCCCATGTATAGAATCCCGGAGCTTTTACCCTGCGGGCAAAGTTCACTACGTCATAATATCCGATGGTTTCGAGTTCCCCCGGCTTTGGTTCAATACCCTTGAAATAGTGAGGCCATCCTCCGGCCCTTTTGTTAAGGTAACCGGTGGCATCGCAAAGGGCAGGGTACATTCCTGCTGCATATTTTATTCTGCTGTCGAGGCCTGCTGTAACAATTGTAAGGGCACCACCCTGGCTTCCTCCCGTAACAGCAATATTTGTTCCGTCAAATTCGGGAAGTGTATAGATAAAGTCAACAGCCCTTACACAACCTACATATACTCTCTTATAATAGTGTGTATTCTTATCGTTGAGCCTGATACCCCAGTAGCCTGCAAGAGGACCGCCGTTCAAATCGAGATATGCCTGAATGTCAAGGTTGACGGGTATGCCATGTATTCCTATTTCGAGTGTAACAAAGCCCATTGAGGCGAGCCGTGTGTCGCCGGTATAAGGACGTATTCCGGCACCGGGGACCTTGAGTATTGCAGGATATTTGCCTGGCTTCTTCGGAACGGTGAGCATTCCGTATATTCTCGATGAGAAGCCGTCATTCTGAAAACTTATGTGATATACATTTACATCGCTGGTACACCTGTCGGGAAGGAGAGTAAGGCGTGGATCGAGGTTGAACTTTCTTGCATCCTCAATAGCTTTTGTCCAGAATGCATCAAAATCAGCCGGATCTTTTACGGTGGGTTGTATTTTTTCAGGTTCAAATGCTGCTGTGGCAAGTCCTTCATACCTTCTTCCATCGACAACAGCCCATACTCTCACTCTGTAGAATCCCGGAACTTTCATAGTGCCGGAGAATTCCGTCTTTCCGTTTTTCAGGACAACACCCTCTTTCTTTACATCGGGCCATGCTTCAGGACCTGTTTCGTAATCGATGGTTACGTTGTCCATGAGATTTCCATACTTAAGAACCTGCACAGAAAACTTCGCAGTTTCATTAACCTTGTAGGTCCAGTCCTTATGGTCGGGAGCGACGATGACTTTTATAAGTGATGTGCCGCCCTGGGCGGCTGCGCTGACTGTAAAAACAACCAGGAAGGCCAGTTGCAGTAACAGTTTTGAAATAGGGTGTTTCATAGTTATCTGAGTTTTAAATGAGACATTATAAATATACTTTATAAACTTACTACATAAAAGTTGTATCCTGTCTCATTTGATTCCTTATTTTTACTTAATATTTTTGTAGATGCATCAGGAAAACCATCTCCTCAAGAAAAGGGTCAATCTATTTGACGGGATCTCTCTTGTTGCCGGGGCCATGATAGGTTCGGGCATTTTCATTGTTAGCGCCGATATTGCCAGAAGTGTCGGATCGCCGGGATGGCTGATGGTAGTCTGGATTATTACCGGATTGATAACCTTAATAGGTGCAGTAAGCTATGGTGAGCTGGCCTCTATGATGCCTCATGTCGGAGGACAGTATGTCTACCTGAAGGAAGCATACCATCCCCTGCTTGGTTTTCTTTTCGGGTGGACGACCTTCCTGGTCATTCAGTGCGGTTCAATTGCAGCAGTGGCAGTGGCTTTTGCAAAATTCTCCGGAGTGCTCATACCATGGATATCTGACAGAAATATACTGATGCATCTCGGACCTCTGAAGATATCCAGCACAATGATCGTGGCTATAATAATGATAGCCTTCCTGACATGGCTTAACACCAGAGGCATAGTTACCGGAAAAATAGTGCAGAATATCTTTTCTTCCACAAAGATCTTGTCGCTGCTTGGAGTGATAATCATAGGATTCTTTGCAACACGTGCCTTAGGGTCGTGGGAGATAAACCGTGAGGTCTTCTGGCAGGCAGGACAGATCGGGAGTGACGGAAAGACTATCCCGATCAGCGGATTTGCACTGGTAGCGGCCGTGGGAACAGCGCTGGTGGGGGCACTATTTTCATCGGACGCCTGGTATAATGTTACCTATATCTCAGGGGAGGTGATCAATCCACGGCGTAATGTTCCACTCAGCCTTCTGTTCGGCACACTGATAGTGTCGGTTATGTATCTCTTTGTCAATTTCGTCTATATCAGGATACTTCCCCTGTCAGGCTCTCCCGAGGGAGCCGATGTACTAAGCAGGGGGATTCAGTATGCAACCGACGACAGGGTGGCCACATCGGCGATGAGCGTCGTGTTCGGCGATTATGCCGCAATCATTATGGCTGTTTTTATTATGATAAGCACCTTCGGATGCAACCATAGCCTTATACTAGCCGGCTCACGTGTATATTATGCAATGGCTATCGACGGCCTTTTCTTCAGGAGGGTGGGAGAGATAAATAAATTCGGAGTACCTGGTTTTGCCCTCGTGATACAGGGTATCTGGTCAATACTGCTCTGCCTGTCGGGAACATACAGCGATCTGCTTGATTATGTGATATTTGCCGTACTGATCTTTTTTGCTCTTACAATACTTGCAATCTTTATTCTAAGGAAAAAACGTCCTGATATTCCCAGGCCATATAAGGCTTTTGGCTATCCTGTTGTACCTGCAATATATATAATCACAACAGTGATAATAATGGTCATCCTTCTTATATATAAACCGGCCTACACATTCCCGGGATTGATAATAGTCCTCATTGGTATACCTGTTTTCTTTATCTGGAAAAGATATGGCAAGGCAGATGATAAAAATGAAAATGCTTCATTCCAGGATGAGTGATTTGATACCCGGTCAGTGATCGCGAAACTGATTAAATAAATATTATGCTGCCAGAGGCATTCAGTAAGAGAATAGTGTCTCAGTCACTTCCCGATCCGCCTGGATTGCTGAAGGCACTTGAAGAACCTTCTCCTGTCAGTATTCGTATAAATACTTCGAAATGGAACCGTGAGCCGGTTTCCTCAGTGAGGGTGCCCTGGTGTGGCGACGGCAGGTATCTTGAATCGAGGCCTTCCTTTACACTAGATCCTCTTTTTCACGCAGGCTGCTATTATCCCCAGGAAGCCTCCAGCATGTTCCTGGAACAGGTTTATAAACAGACTTGCGGAGGGATAAGAAATATTAAAGTCCTCGACCTTTGCGGGGCACCCGGAGGAAAAAGCACACACCTCTCTTCACTGATCGGCGAAAACGGATTTCTTGTGGCTAACGAGGTAATCCGTCAGCGGTCGATGATACTGGCAGAGAATCTTATAAAATGGGGAGAATCAAATTTCATCGTAACACAGAGCGATCCCTCTGCTTGTGGCAGACTGGAAGGATTTTTCGACCTCCTGGTTGTTGATGCGCCTTGTTCCGGTGAAGGGATGTTCCGAGAAATTGCTGTACGCAGCGAATGGTCGCCCGGTAATTGCGTTCTCAGCTCCGACAGGCAGAAAAGAATTTTAATCGATGCATGGCCGGCACTCAAAGATGAAGGTATTTTGATTTACAGTACCTGCACATTTAATCCTGCCGAGAACGAAGAAAATATCAGCTGGTTTCTCTCACAGAATGAAGCCGAACCTGTACGAATTGATTTTTCAGGATTCGAAGGAATTACCGAGATTGAACATAAGGGAATTTTTGGCTATGCTTTCTATCCGGGAAAGATCAGGGGTGAGGGTTTTTTCATCTCAGCCCTGAGGAAGAATTCCGGAACAAAAAGCCAGGAAAAGGTTGTGAAGTCCGGTGCAATGAAAATCAGCAGTGAAGAGAAAAATATGGTGACCCGGTGGACCACACTTCATGAAGATAGAATAATAAAAATGGGTGAGGAAATATTTGCTGTTCCTGCCAGTATGGAAGACTTTAATACTCTCCTCGGTAAGCTTAAAATAGTCAGGCCAGGCACATCAGTTTTCAGCAGGAAAGGAAATAATTTCCTTCCGTCACATGACCTTGCGTTATCGGTTCGTTTAAAAAAGAACCAGTTTCCTTCAGTCGATCTCGATCTCCCGGATGCCATTTCATATCTTCGCAGGGATATTTTTAAAGCTACATTCCCAGAAAGAGGCTGGAATTTAGTGACATATAAGGGAATAAACCTGGGATTCGCGAATAATATCGGCTCAAGATTCAACAATTATTATCCTGTTGAATGGCGTATCCGGATGAGAATAGGAGATAATGATCTGAAAGATATAATTGTGTGGGATTGTATTAATAAATAATTGTTTTTCCTTCGGGTTTCTTAGTGTTTACTTTGTGATCCTTTGTGGTAAAATTTTTTAAACACAAAGGGGCACGAAGGATAACACAAAGGTTCACAGAGGTTATAGAAAACATAATCAGAAAATGCCTGACGATTTTCAAATATTTGTTAAGCCTGTGGGTGCTGTCTGCAACCTCGGATGCACTTATTGTTATTATCTGGGCAAAAAGGATCTATATGCCAGCTCCGGATCGTTGAGGATGAGTGATGATATCCTTGAGAGATATATAAAACAGCATATCGAAGCCTCCTCTGATGACACAATCTTTTTCTCATGGCATGGCGGTGAGCCTCTTCTCGCAGGTATAGATTTTTACAAAAAGGCAGTTTCAATACAGAAAAAGAATCTCCCCTCAGGCCGCAAAGTATTAAATGGTATTCAGACCAATGGAACTCTCCTTGATGAGGAGTGGTGCCATTTCCTGAAATCAGAGAATTTTATTATCGGTATCAGTATCGACGGGCCACCTGATCTTCATAATAAACATCGTATTACACCAGCCGGTGATCATACATCGGAGCGGGTCCTGAGAGGATATGAGCTTCTGAAGAAGTTTAAGATAACCTCTGAAATATTGTGTGTTGTGAATTCAGCCAATTCACTACACCCTCTGGAAGTTTACAATTTCTTCAGGCAGTTGGGAACAGAATATCTTTCTTTTCTTCCCCTGGTAGAAAGAGATCCATCGGGAGAGGCAGGAGTGAGTGACTCATCGGTCAGGCCGGAAGATTTCGGCCGGTTCCTTTCAGTCATTTTTGATGAATGGGCCGGCCATGATATTGGAAAGATTAAGGTACAGATCTTTGAGGAGGCTCTCCGGCCTGCTTTTAACCAGGACCATACACTCTGTATTTTCAAGACCGATTGTGGTGGTGTCCCGGTTTTAGAGCATAATGGTGATTTTTTTTCGTGCGACCATTTTGTCGATCATGTTCACATGATAGGGAATATATTGCAAAAACCGGTTTCAGAAATGCTTGATGATCCGCAGCAAAAGAGATTTGGAAAGGCAAAATCTCAGACGCTGCCCCGTTACTGTCTTCAATGTGATGTCCTTTCAATGTGCAACGGTGAATGCCCGAAGAACAGGTTTATTACAACACCCGACGGGCAATCAGGACTGAATTATCTATGCTCTGGTTACAAGCTTTTCTTTAACCACTGCAAACCATTTATTTCAGTACTGAGGGAAATCGGGTTACAACAGAAAACATCCGGTAGCCTGTAGCCTGTCGCCCGGCACCTTCTTTATTTCAGCTTCTCCTTAAAAAATCCTACCGTCCTGCTCCACGCCAGTTTTGCAGCCTCTTCATGATAACGGCCGGTATTTGTGTCGTTATTGAAACCATGTCCTGTCCCCGGGTATGAGAAGATCTGATATTCAATATTGTTCTTTTTCAGCGCCTCCTCAAAGGGTGCTATCCCGGCATTTATTCCGGCATCGTTTTCGGCATAATGTGCCATAACAGGAGCTTTGATCTTAGCTACATCTTCTGCTGCAGGCTGACGTCCGTAATAGGGAACTGCGGCATCGAGGTCAGGTGAGTTTACTGCTACCTGGTTTGTCATTGCTCCACCCCAGCAGAATCCTGTACATCCCACTTTACCGTTCGATTTTGGGTGTGTCTCAAGGTATTTTACGGCAGCGACGAAATTCTTTATTGTCTCCTCGTTGTTCAGTTGTTTAAAGAGTGCACCTACGTTACTGATATCTTCAGGTGTTCCTCCGACAGGCGACAGTGCGTCAGGGGCCAGGGCCAGGAATCCTTCAGCCGCCATCCTTTTGGTAACTTCCTGGATGTGCGGAACAAGTCCGCGGTTTTCATGGATTACAATAACGGCAGGCAGCTTCTTTCCCTTCTTCGGGAATGACAAAAATGCCCTCATCTCACCGGTTGCGGCCGGATACTTTATGAATTCGCTTATCAGTTCATCTTTTCCCTTTGACTCTTTTGCAGCCAACAGGTCATTTTCTTCCATCAACGGAAGGAGCGCCATTGCTCCGGTCATGCTTCCTGTTATTAATGCCAGTTTTTTCAGAAAGCCTCTGCGGCTAAGATCTCCTTTTTTGTAATCGTTGAACAGTTCGGTTACCTTTTTTTCCATAATTTCCGGTTTTTCATGTTCTCCAATGTACAAAAAAAATCACAAATAGCTATATTTTGAAACCTATGTATTAGTTTAGCCTTATGATTTTTACAAAATTATTGAATTATGAAACAGGATATTGAGATTGCTCAGGAAGCCCCGATAAAACCGATAGTGAAAATTGCCGATCAGCTGGGGATACCTCATGATGAACTTGAGCTCTACGGTAAATACAAGGCGAAGATACCTCTTCATTTCATTGATGAAGAAAAGATTAAAAATGCTAAGCTTATTCTTGTTACAGCAATAACTCCTACTCCTGCCGGTGAAGGTAAGACAACGACGTCGATAGGGCTGGCCCAGGCTCTGAACAGGCTGGGGAAGAAAACCACAGTCGTTCTCAGGGAGCCGTCACTTGGTCCTGTTTTTGGTATCAAAGGTGGCGCTGCAGGAGGAGGCTACTCCCAGGTTATCCCCATGGAAGATATTAACCTGCATTTTACAGGCGATATTTCTGCTGTGGAGAAAGCACATAATCTCCTGGCTGCGCTTATTGATAACAATATCCAGCTGAAGGAGGGTAATCTTGGCCTCGATCCGAGAACAATTGAGTGGAAGCGTGTCATGGACATGAACGAAAGGGCTCTCCGCGATATAGTCATTGGACTCGGCGGTACCACAGAAGGTGTGCCGCGGCAGTCGGGATTCGAGATCACGGCTGCCTCAGAGGTGATGGCCACGCTCTGCATTGCACGCGATCTTGACGACCTTAAGCAGAGGCTGGGTAATATTTTTGTAGGATATACCTACGCCGACAAACCTGTTTTTGCCCGCGATCTCAGGGCACAGGGAGCCATGGCAGCGCTGCTTAAGGATGCCATTAAACCAAACCTAGTCCAGACCCTGGAGGGGACCCCTGCAATTATTCATGGCGGCCCTTTTGCAAACATAGCCCAGGGAACAAACTCTATTATTGCTACAAAAACAGGCTTGTCGCTGAGCGAGATAGTGGTAACAGAAGCAGGCTTTGCCAGTGAACTGGGTGCAGAAAAGTTCTTCGATATAAAGTCACAGTTCGGCGGACTGAAGACGAATGCGGTTGTTATTGTCGCTACCATCCGGGCTCTCAAATATCATGGAGGAGCTAAACTTTCAACACTCCAGAATGAGGATATTGAGATGCTGATAAAAGGATTTCCCAATCTCGACAAGCATATAGAAAATATGAAGTATTTCGGATTTAATCCGATTGTCGCAGTCAACAGGTTCGATTCTGACACTGATGAAGAGATGGAGCTTCTGGTGAAGCATTGCAAATCACAGAACGTGAAAGTAGCTATTAACGATTCCTGGGCCAAAGGCGGGGAAGGGGCTGTGGAACTCGCCAATAAGGTGCTCGAGTCGATGTCGGATTGTCCGGATTGTTTTAAGCCTCTCTACGAACTTTCCTGGTCTTTTGAGGAAAAGATTAACACTATCTGCAAAAAAATGTACGGGGCCGATCATGTGGAGTATACCGTAAAAGCCAAATCGCAGATGGAAAAAATAGAAAAGCTGGGTCTGGGGAACCTGGCTGTATGCATTGCCAAAACACAAAAATCGTTGTCCGACGATCAGAACCGGAGAGGCCGGCCGACAGGCTTTACAATAAAAATACGTGAGATAGAGCTCTCCTCGGGTGCCGGCTTTATTGTACCCATCGCCGGGACAATAATGAGGATGCCGGGCTTGCCCGTAAATCCTTCTGCCGAGAAAATTGATATCGATTCATCAGGAAAAATAACAGGACTTTTCTAAGCAGAAAGTAATTCATAACTTTAACAAAACCATAAACAGGATTAATGATGAAGAAGTTTTTTCTTTATGTATTGCTTCTCGCGGTGACTGCCGGCTGCGGAAGGTATAGTAAATATGAAGGTGTGGCATTCACCGAAAAAGAGACCCGCGACTGGGAAAATCCGGAAATGATCGGTCAGAACAAGGAGGCACCTCATGCAACAATGATCAGTTTCCCTGATGAGAAGTCAGCGCTGGAAAACATTAAGAATTCATCGCCAAACGTGCTCTCTCTTGACGGAACATGGAAATTCAACCTTGTAAAATCGCCCGATCAGAGACCTTACTGGTTCTTCAAAGATAACTATGACACCCGCGACTGGGATGACATATCGGTGCCATCGAACTGGGAAATGAAAGGATACGATGTCCCCATTTATGTGAATATTACTTATCCGCATAAGAAAGATCCACCACGGATAGAGCACTCTTACAATCCTGTCGGGTCATATAAACGAACTTTTGATCTGCCCTCGGGATGGAAAGAAAAGGAGGTCTTCCTCCATTTCGGAGGAGTGGCATCGGCATTCTATGTCTGGATAAACGAGCAGCTTGTCGGCTACAGCCAGGACAGTAAGACACCTGCTGAATTCAATGTCACAGAATTCCTGAAAAGGGGTGAAAACACCATCGCTGTTGAAGTGTACCGGTGGTGCGATGGAAGCTATCTCGAAGACCAGGACTTCTGGCGCATGAGCGGCATTCAACGAACAGTATTCCTTCATGCAAGGCCTAAAGCTTACATAAGAGACTTCTTTGCAATTGGCGACCTTCATGAGAACTATTCCGACGGATTACTGAAGTTTTCAGTAGAGGCTGCAGGAGGCGAAAAGGAGGGTGAAGACGTTGATATAGTTGTTTCGCTGATCGATGAAGGAAAAACGTTGCTGACCTCAAAAATGTCAACTAGTATTAAGAACGGGATTGTTCAGGAATCATTTACACAAAATATTCCACAGGTAAAAACATGGTCGGCAGAAACTCCATACCTGTATACCCTTCTTATAAGCCTGAAGAAGCCTGATGGCGAAATCATGGAAACCGTAGGCACAAAGATAGGTTTCAGAAAAGTTGAAATCAAAGACTCTCAGCTTCTTGTTAACGGAAAGGCTGTATATCTGAAAGGAACAAACCTTCATGAACATGACGATTTAAATGGTCACGTTATCGATGAGAACATGATCCTGAAAGATATCAGGGTCATGAAAAGTCATAACATAAATGCAGTACGGACATCGCATTACCCCCAGCAGGAACTGTGGTACGAGATGTGTGACAAATATGGCCTCTACCTGATCGATGAGGCTAATATTGAATCACATGGCATCGGTTATAACAAAGATGTTACTCTTGCCGACAAGCCTGAATGGGCTGCTGCACATATGGCACGTATGCAGGCTATGGTTGAGCGCGACAAAAACCATCCTTCTGTAATTATCTGGTCGCTGGGAAATGAAGCCGGCGACGGTCATAACTTTCTCAATAACTATAAGTGGGCAAAACAACGTGATCCCTCCCGTCCGGTTCAGTACGAACGTGCCGAGAAAAGCACCAATACAACCGAAAGACATACCGACATAGTATGCCCGATGTATGCACGTATAGAACATCTGGAAGCCTATGCAAAGGATGAACAGAACGACAGGCCCCTCATCCTTTGTGAATATGCACATGCTATGGGCAATTCGACCGGTAACCTGCAGGATTACTGGGATATTATTGAGAAATATCCCAAACTACAGGGAGCATTTGTGTGGGACTGGGTCGACCAGGGCATCCTTACCACTAATGAGAGCGGTGAGAAATACTGGGCTTATGGCGGCGATTTCGGCGAGGAGGGTGTTCCCAGCGATGGAAACTTCTGCTGCAATGGCCTTACCTGGCCCGACAGGTCACCAAAACCCGGCCTTGCTGAGGTGAAAAAAGTTTACCAGTATATCGGTTTCGAACCGGTAGACCTTAACAACGGCCTTATTAAGATCCATAATAAGTATGATTTCACCGATCTCTCTTCCTTCAATTTCGACTGGGAAATCATTGCCGACGGATCTGTCGTGCAGTCAGGGAAAATATCATTCCCCGGGCTTAAACCGGGTAATGACCTGTTAGTTAAGATACCGGTGAATAAAATAGTTCCTCTTCCGGCAACCGAATACTTTCTTAATATAAAAGCCTCAAGATCGGAAGAATGGAATCTTGTTCCTGAAGGACATGTCTATGCCACGGCACAATTCCTGCTGGCCGAAGGCAGAAAAGGAGATCCGATAAGCTCTGCCACAACTGATATTCTTCAAAAGACAACTGAGGGAACAAAGCTGACTATTGCCGGCAATGATATGAAAATGATCTTTGACCTTGAGAGCGGCAGGATCGTATCCTATATATATAAAGGTAAGGAGCTTTTCCTTAAAGGACCGGAGCCTGATTTCTGGAGAGCTCCGACAGATAATGATTATGGCTATGGCATGGACAGGTGGATGGGCGTCTGGAGAAAAGCCGGTGAAAAGGCAGTAGTTACCAAAGCCGATATTTCGCAACCAGCTCCCGGAAAAGTTGTTGTAGCTTTCAGATATGATATCCCTGCTCCCGACAGCACAAAGCTGGCAGGTTATGCAACAACATACACAGTTTTTGCAGGCGGTGACCTTGTCGTTTCCAATAAATTCGAGAAAGTCAGCGAAAAAATTCCGGAGTTGCCCAGGATGGGAATGCAGATGCAGTTACCCGAAGAGTTTACGAACCTGAAGTGGTTTGGACGCGGTCCGCATGAAAACTATTCCGACAGGAAAACAGCAGCCGAAGTGGGAGTATATGAGAGTAGTGTGGCCGACCAGTATGTACCTTATATCAGGCCTTCGGAGAATGGCTATAGAACCGATACAAGATGGTTGTCACTCACCGACGACAGCGGTACCGGCATCCTGGTATGCGGCAATCCGCTGATAAGCTTCTCAGCTCTGCATAACATACATGATGATTTTGAGTCGCCCGGCAACCTCTCACGATACCGCAAAGATGCAAAGAGCGCAAACACACATACCGACGATGTTAAACCACGTGAGCTGGTAAACCTGAATGTTGACCTGGGACAGATGGGTGTTGGCGGAGACGACAGCTGGGGTGCAAGGATCCATGAAGAGTACCGACTTATGGAGAGACATTATGAATACTCCTTCCGCATTCGGCCGGTTGTGAAAGAGGATGATATCTTAAAACTCACTAAAGAGAAGTTTTAACACCACCCCTGGCCCCTCCCCTTAAAGTTACGGGGAGGGGAAGGGGATTACTTCAATTCAACCTTCAGAACTTCCTTTTCTCCGGTCAAAATATTTTTTACATCATAAACGAGGGGAGAAGTCACTTTCTTGCTGAGGACAACCCTTGTTATTGAGTTGGGTGCCAGGGTGATGGAGGGTGTTGCCCCGGCAGGTCCATTGACAAGGTAGAACGGGATATCTGACTTATTCTTCACCTCAAAATATATGCTCTTGTCATTTTCGTAATAAGGCTTGCTCACAGAGATGCACTGCGAATAGAGAGCCCTGGCCAGTTCCTCTTTACCTGCAATTATGTCGTCGGTGTATGCCAGTGTCCTGCCTGCAAACATTGCTTCTTTCAGCGATTCAGAGGTTCTCTCCTTTGCAAAGACCAGCGTCATTGGCCGGTGCGTGTATTCAGGGAGCGCAAATGTCTCACTCATAACACCATGGTTATCGCTGTTCGCTATTACCGAGAGATTAAAGTTTTTGCAGAAGGTAAGCACAAGCGGATAATACTCCGTGTCGTTGCCAAATTCGATCCCGTGGAGCCACTTGTTTTTTAAGAGCCTGTGATGGATGGTGTACATCCGCGGGATACCGTCAGGCTGCTGTGACTTCCATCCGGGATGATTCCACTGGATGAATGCGCCCTGTTTAACAGCTTCTTCAATGACATTGTAAACAGAGTCCTTTACCAGTGCATTTGCATCAGTTATGAAAAGTGCATTCAGGTGTCCGGGAGGCATCGACCGTGTTATCTCTGCTCCATGCACAAGAATCAGATTCCCTTCTTTTGCAGCATTCTGTGAAATATTCCATGCGGCATTATGATCAACAGGAACGTATGCTTTTTTTGGTGTATATTCGATATGATCCGTAATTGAAATGGCATCGAGCCCTTCGCGGTATGCCTCTGCCACACGCATCAACGGCCATACGTTGCCGTCGGAGAATACAGTATGCAGATGGAAATCACATTTCAGGGTAACATATCCCGGTATATCAGGAATGTTGACGATCTTTCTCTGCGCCATCACCGGCGCCAGAATGAACATGGTCAGTGTCAGGGTAAATATCAGTTTCTTCATTATATATATGTTTGGTTTTTATCTCTCTGGGTGCTGGGTTCTGGGTGCTGGGTAGTTGGTAATATTGCCTCATAAAAATATGCAATTTTTTCTTGCGAATCATCATAAGTATATATTTTCAGGTGAAGGTGATGATAATAAAAGTTCAGCATTGCAAAATCGCCGGCACACATCGTCGTATGTACAAAAAGCAGCGCCGACAGGCTCCATTTCCATAGTCCCGGGAGCATGAAAACCATCAGGAGAAGACCTGCAGTTATAATAATAAAGGGGACCAGCGCCACAAACATGAACTTAGCTCTGTTTAAGATATACCTGTGCGCGGTTACATAAAATATGTATTGTTTAAGGTCGGCCCCGATTCGTATTCTCCTGGCTCCTGTGAGGAAAAAGGGGATTACATGCATAAGCTCATGCACCGGTATCAGAATTACCGGAAACAGAATAAAGCCCAGCAATGAATGGAGCATAATGGTGCCGATCTGAAAATACCCTGAGATATTTATCCTGACAGTCAGTCCGATTGCAAAAAAGACCAGGCATAGCGACCAGTAGAATATCATTACCGGGGTATTCTTCCTGATATATTCCACCACAAATTCCACCATTTCGCTGTACGGCAGTGAGTAAAGCTCCCTGAACATCGACGGATCCTTAAGGTCTTCTATCTCCAGTGGCATAAGGAAAATTTCCTTAAAAGTACCTATAATCCGCTATTTGGCAAATGAGAGTTGTATCTGCGACATAGTCTGGCACAATTTTGGATAAATTACTCTGTTGTAAACAGGGAAGAATATTTGGTAATTTTGTAAAAAAAGATTGTGAGATCCTGTACCGTCATATTTCTGTTGTTTCTGATTACCCTTTCAGCTGCCGGGCAGAATGATACTGCCTCGTCGGTGCGTGATACCTCACAGGGCAGGGTTTACCTTCTTCAGGAAGTTGAACGTCATGGCGAACTCCTTCCTGAGGTCGAAATAAAGGAAGTTACTATTGTCGGAAATAAGAATGCTCCAAGAAAAGTAATTATAAGAAAATATGACCGGATGATCTTCAACCTCAAAAAGGTTTACCCTTATGCCATGATAGTACGCGACAAGTTTGAAGAGGTGAACATGAAGCTTGCAGCGATGCCTGATGAAAAAGAGCGAAAGCAATATCTGAAGAGCGTTGAGCGTGAAGTCCTGGGTGAATATGACGATGATATCCGTGACATGACAATTACACAGGGAAAGCTATTGATAAAGCTGATCGACCGTGAGACGATGAATACCTCCTTCGATCTGATCAAACAGTACCGGGGCGGCTTTTCTGCGTCGTTCTGGCAGGGCATCGCCAGGATCTTCGGAACAAATCTTAAGGCTGAGTATGATCCGTGGGGCGAAGATGCCTGGATGGAAGTTATTATACTACAGATAGAGGCAGGATTGCTCTGATAACGACAACGATGAAAAGGATATTTATCGCAGTGAAGATTCTCCCCGGAGAAACCCTTTCCGGCATTATCAGTTCTCTCAGGACGGGATTGAGATCGGAGCGGATTAACTGGACAAGTGTTTCCAACATGCATCTGACACTTGTTTTCCTGGGAAATACCCAAGATGAAAATATTAAAACGGTGTCAGCAATACTCCGGGAGGGTTGCCATGGTTATGGGGAGTTGGGTTTCAGCATCCGGGGGACAGGGGTTTTCCGGAATTTCGATGATCCCCGTGTTTTGTGGGCAGGTATAGAGCGTTGTGACCGGTTGAATGAACTTCAGGGTGCTCTTGTATCGCGTTTAAGAGGTTCTGGATTCAGGCTGGAGGAGAGGGCATTCAGACCTCATCTGACGCTGGCAAGGATAAGGTCAGTCAATAATCCTGATGATCTGAGGTCTGTTGTTAAGAAATTCAGTGATATAAAGATCCAGGATGTCAATGTCAGTCAAGTAATTCTTTACGAGAGCATATTGCGGCCGGCAGGACCAGAATATCTGGAAATCGGGAAATATGGTTTGAAATAAAGGATTACAATGCCGAATACGTCAGGTTCATTATATGGCAGGACATAAGAGCATCAGGAGCATCGAGAGTTACCGTAGGCATGATCTGACGGACCTGACAGAGCAGCTTGAGCTTTTCCATCCTCTCAGATGAGAATGGAGGTCGCAAATTGTGTCCTCAAACTTGATATCACAAATTGTGACCTCAAGTTGGGAATCACAAATTGTGATATCCAATAAAACATGAAATCAGGCAAATACGAACTTGATATCGCAAAATGCGACATCAAGATTAAATATGTAAATTTACAAACGACAAACATAGATCATATGGTAAAAGGGTTTAAATCGTCGGGAAAGAATAAACAATTATCCCCGCAGCTCCCAAAAATCTTCCATTAGCTCCCGCATTTTTGGGAGCTGCGCCCTGTGCCCTTCGCCCCCCGCCCTGTGCCCTGTGCCCTTCGCCCTGTGCCCTGTGCCCTTAGCCCTTCGCCCTCACACCCCTCTGCCTCGCAGAACAGTTCCTACTGTACAGAAAATGATCTTCAGGTCAAACCATAACGACCTGTGTTTCATATAGTAAAGATCATAATGAAGCCTCTCGAGCATCTCATCGACATTCGAGGCATAACCGTATTTTACCTGTCCCCACGAGGTGACCCCGGGCCTCACACCCTGAAGTTCACCATACGAAGGATTCCTTTTCATTATCTGTTCTATAAAGTACTGTCGTTCCGGCCGCGGGCCTACAACCGACATTTCACCCTTGATGACATTGATCAGGTTGGGAATCTCGTCGATACGGTATTTCCTCAGAAAACGACCTGTCCGGGTTATCCGCTCTTCATGGTTCCCTGATAAAAGAGGAACACCGTGTTCTGCATCATATACCATCGACCGGAATTTGTATATCGAAAACGGTACGCCTCTCTTTCCTATCCTGTCCTGTTTGTATATTACCGGACCTCCGCCTGATATCCTGATGAAAAGAATAAGAAGTAAAAGAAATGGACTCAAAAGAATTATTGACACCAGGGCAAAAGAGATATCGAAAACCCTCTTTGCAGGCTCATAAAATATGAGGCTTCTGTTATGCCCCTTTTTATTCTTTTCTTCCGGAAATTCTGACATAAGCACTGTTAAACCTCTGATTTATGAAGATAAAGTTTTTTTATACACTATGATATCATTCCTGATTCCTGTGTAACATTTTTTCTATTTTTGTTTTCTCAACCTGATGCCCCTGATTTTCTATGATCGATGATTTTGAAGCCCGAGGAAAAAGAAAGAAGCTGGTGGCTGAACTCCGGAAGAAAGGTATTACTGATGAGGAGGTGCTGAGAGCTTTAGATGCTGTTCCCAGGCATCTTTTTATGGATCCTGCTTTCCTGGTACATGCCTATACCGATAAGGCCTTCCCGATTTCTGCTGGCCAGACAATTTCACAACCCTTTACAGTAGCTGTGCAAACATCGCTTCTCAGGGTCAGGAAAAGAGATAAGATCCTCGAGATAGGTACTGGCTCAGGTTACCAGGCAGCTGTTCTCGCAGAAATGGGAGCAAAGGTCTATACCATCGAGCGCTTCAGGGAACTTTTTCTCAAAGCACAGAAAAACCTGGCATCGCTGGGTTATGAAGTAGATTTCTTTTATGGCGACGGACATGCAGGAAAACCTCAGTATGGTCCTTTCGACGGGATAATCATCACCGCGGCTATAAAAGAAATACCTGAGACTCTCCTGAAACAACTGAAAACCGGCGGCCGTCTTGTGGCGCCTGTCGGAAACCGCGAATTGCAGGTAATGACTCTCATTACAAGAGACGGCGAGGATAGCTTCTCAACAACAACCCACGGAAATTTTGTATTTGTTCCCATGCTCACGGGAACAGTGAACGACAACTGACAATGCTTATAAAAAAACTCATTTTCTCACCTATAGAAGTCAATACATATATCCTGTATGACGAGACCGGGCAAGCAGCTGTTATCGATTGCGGATGCTATAATAAGACTGAATTCGATCGATTGTCAGAATTTATTGCAGAAGAGAAGCTTGTCCCGTCGCTGCTACTGAATACGCATTGTCATCTCGATCATATTTTCGGCAACAAAATGTTCCTCGAAAAATATAAAACACCCCTCCTTTGTAATGCTGAAGAAGAGGGCAACAGGAATGATTCGGTACATATAGCATCTGTTTTTGGCATGAAAATGGAAATGCCGCCGGAACCGTCCGGCCATGTTGATGAAGGGGATACTGTCACTTTCGGAAATACCGAACTGAAAGCTCTTCTTGTGCCCGGACATTCATCGGGAAGCCTTGCATTTTACTGTGAGAAGCAAAAGGTGGTTTTCACCGGTGATGCCCTTTTTTCAGGAAGTATAGGAAGGACAGACCTCCGTGGCGGCGATTATGATACACTGGTAAAAAGCATCAGTGAGAAACTATTTGTCCTGCCTCCGGAAACAGTCGTTTATCCGGGGCATGGTGAAGCAACAACTATCGGCGATGAGCTGAAAAATAACCCGTATTTTTCGTGAATCAGAATGTCCGGCGAACAGTGACACACTTAAATTGTTAAACTAAAAAATCAAATATATGACTACAGATAAATTCGCTAACCGTCATAATGGTCCCCGGGCTGAGGAGATCCCGGGTATGCTCAAAGTTATCGATGTGGAATCTCTCGACCAGCTGATCGACAAAACGGTCCCCTCAAAGATACGTCTTGAGAAGCCTCTAAGGCTTCCTGCTGCCATGAGCGAATATGAATATCTTAATCATCTCAGGGAGCTTGGTTCCCGGAACAAAATGTTCAGGTCATTTATTGGTCAGGGTTATTATGGTGTTGCACCTCTTCCGGTGGTGATAAGGAATGTTCTCGAAAATCCATCGTGGTACACCTCCTATACACCTTACCAGGCTGAGATTTCGCAGGGCCGTCTTGAGGCTCTTCTCAATTTCCAGACAATGATCATCGACCTCACAGGCTTGCAGATCGCCAATGCATCGCTGCTCGATGAGTCGACAGCCGCTGCCGAGGCAATGATAATGATGTATAACGCACGGTCGAGGGCTGCAGTGAAAGCAGGTGCAAATAAGTTCTTTGTCGATGAGGATATGTTCCTGCAGACACTTGATGTAATCGAAACACGGTCAAAACCGTTAGGTATTGAACTGGTAACCGGCAGATATGATGAAGCCCTTTTTGATGCAGGTTTCTTCGGAGCCATCGTTCAATATCCTGCAGCCTCCGGACAGGTGAGGGATTACAGGAGCCTTGCAGAAAAGGTTCATGGTGCCGGAGCCCTCCTGGGTGTTGCCGCCGACCTGATGAGTCTTGCCCTTCTGACACCTCCCGGAGAATGGGGTGCTGATATTGTGGTTGGATCAAACCAGCGCTTCGGCCTTCCCATGAGTTTCGGAGGTCCTCATGCAGGTTTCTTTGCCACAAAAGATGAACTAAAAAGAAGCATGCCCGGAAGAATTATCGGCGTTTCAATAGATACCCAGGGCAATACGGCTCTGAGAATGGCCCTGCAGACAAGAGAACAGCATATAAAACGCGAAAGGGCAACATCAAATATCTGCACCGCGCAAGCCCTGCTGGCGACAATGAGCGGCATGTATGCCCAGTATCACGGTCCTCATGGAATAAAAAATATTGCAGCACATATTCACCAGGCAGCATGTACCCTGAACAAATCACTTAAGGATCTTGGTTATGACCAGGTTAACAGTATCTTCTTTGACACTTTGAGAATAAATCTGAGATCAAAGGAAATGACAAAAAAAATCAGGGAGCTTTCAGAATCTGCAGCTGTTAATTTCTTCTACCCCGATGAGTCAACGGTAAGTATAAGCACCGATGAGATTACATCATTGGAAGAAATAAATAAGGTACTCGGAATATTTGCAGAAGCAGCGGGCAAAGAAACTAAGACTGCTGCTTCATTGTGCGACACTATCTGTATACCTGACACCTTCCTCAGAAAATCTGATTTCCTGAAAGCAGCGGCTTTTAACCGTTACCACAGCGAGACAGAGATGATGCGCTATATCAAGATGCTTGAGCGTAAGGATTTCTCTCTGACACATTGCATGATACCTCTCGGCTCATGTACGATGAAGCTGAATCCTGCTGCTTCGATGTTTGCAATGAGCTGGCCTGAGTTTGCAAATATCCACCCTTATGTGCCTAAAGATCAGGCTCTCGGCTACTACAGTCTTATGGATGAGCTTGGAGAAGCACTAAAGGAGATCACAGGCTTTTCGGCTGTTTCGTTCCAGCCTAATTCCGGCGCTGCAGGCGAATATGCCGGGCTGATGGTCATCAGGGAATACCACCTGACCAGGAATGACGCCGGCAGGAATGTTGTACTCATACCCTCGTCGGCACATGGAACAAATCCGGCAAGCGCTGTGATGGCCGGTATGAATGTAGTTGTGGTTGAATGCGATGAAAGAGGAAATATAAATGTTGAAGATCTCAGGAAGAAAGCTGAAGAACACAAGTCAGCCCTGGCAGGCTTCATGATAACCTATCCCTCTACTCACGGAGTCTTTGAGGAAGCTGTAATTGAAATGGCAGGAATTATCCATTCAAACGGCGGACTGGTCTATATGGATGGTGCCAATATGAATGCCCAGGTAGGACTAACCAGTCCTGGAAGGATAGGCGCCGACGTATGTCACCTCAACTTGCATAAGACATTTGCAATCCCTCATGGCGGAGGCGGACCAGGTATGGGACCGATTCTTGTTAACGATAAGCTGGCTGAGTTCCTTCCTTCACATCCGCTGGTAAAAACTGGAGGCAGCCATGCGACAACAGCTGTTGCCGGGGCCCCCTTCGGCAGCGCACATGTGCTGACTATTTCGCACGCCTACGTCATGATGATGGGCCCCGATGGCCTGACTGAAGCGACAAAATATGCGATACTGAATGCAAACTATATTGCAGCATCGCTGAAAAAATGGTTCAAAACGCTTTATACGGGAACCAATGGATTTGTTGCTCATGAGATGATCCTCGACTGCCGTAATTTCAAAGCAGAAGCCGGGATCACAGAAGCAGATATTGCGAAACGCCTGATGGATTACGGATTCCATGCTCCGACATTGTCTTTCCCTGTCCACGGAACATTGATGGTGGAACCTACAGAATCGGAATCGCTGAGAGAGCTTGATAAGTTCATTGATGCCATGAAATCGATATGGCAGGAGATTCAGGATGTGAAGGACGGTAAGGCTGATATGGATGATAATGTGCTTCACAATGCACCTCACACGGTAAAGGTTATCACCTCCAATGAGTGGAATCACAAATACGACAGGCAGAAAGCTGCCTTCCCGCTGAAATGGATTGAAGAAAATAAGTTCTGGCCATCTGTAGGCAGGATCGATGACGGTTATGGCGACAGGAATCTTGTTTGCACCTGCGATCCGATTGAAGCTTACAGGTTATAGGAGAGGTCATCCTACTCAGTAAGTGACATATTTAAACTTTATTAACTGCCAGAGACATTCCTAATAAATATTTCTGCTTATTTTTATTTCTGATTTTTTTATCTTAACAGGAAAAAACATGCGTAATTCATCATGGAATGACCTGACAGCTATGATCGACGGGAAAAAGCTGTCGTATCAGCCTTCAGGTTTTATTATTGACTCTCCCTGGATCCCCGGATGGTATGGCATCTCAACTATCGATTACTATACATCCGACGAACTGTGGATGAAATCGAACCTTAAAGCAATAAATACTTTTCCCGGTATATGGTTCCTCCCCGGATTCTGGTCAGAGTATGGCATGTGCACCGAACCATCAGCCTTCGGGGCAAAAATGGTCTATTTTGAGAAGGGATTTCCTCATGCCGACAAGGTGCTGAGAGATGTTTCAGAAGCCGATCTGCTGCCACAGCCAAATGTCAGAACTGACGGTATGCTGCCTTTTATGATAAACCGTTTGAGAAACAATCAGAAAGCAATACTCGATGCCGATCATCAGATAAGATTTGCCGTTGCAAGGGGACCATTGAACATTGCCAGCTTCCTGATGGGAACAACAGAATTCATGCTTGCTCTTACAATGGACCCGGAAGGATCACATAAGCTGCTTAAGAAGATCACCGATTTTATCTGCGACTGGCTCTCCTGGCAGAAAGAGTGCTTTCCTTCAATAGACGGGGTTCTGATACTCGACGACATTATCGGGTTTGTCGGCGAAGCTGAGTTCAGCGAGTTCGTCATGCCTTATATGAAAAGGATCTTTTCCGCTACCGGAGCTAAAGCCCGGTTCCTTCATAATGATGCTGATGGCCTGATAACTGCAAAAAACATCGGGGAGATTGGCATCAATATGTTCAACTTCTCTTTTAACCATTCGATGGGAGAAATAAGAGAACTGGCCGGTCCCGATGTAATTCTTGTGGGAAACATACCGGCCAGGGATGTCCTTGGATCCGGTAATCCATCAGATGTTGAGAATGCTGTGAAAAAAGCTTTCGGCGAGATAAAAATTCATGATAAGATAATATGGTCGGCAGGCGGAGGGATGCCCCCCGACGTAAAGGATGAAAACATCCATGCATTTGTAAATTCAGTTAAAAAACTTTCTAAATAATATGCGATGAAGAAAATATATATTCTATTTCTGCTTGTTTCTGCTATAAGTATTTCTGCAATCGCACAGAGGACGGAGCTGCTTCATTTTTATGTTGAAGCCGGAAATTTTCAGCGATTCAATACCCCGGTCAGCCTCGATGTGGAGGCTGTTCCCAAAAGTGATACCCTGGGATACCTTCTTCTTGAAAAGGTGAAGGGAAAGCTAATCGAAAAGTCATTCCAGGTTGAGGCTGGCAGTGTGACAAGAATATGGTGGATACTCGATGGTAAAACCGAAGCAGGGGCCAGAAGGGAGTTTTTCCTGTACAGCGATGCACCAAAAGTTCAGCCCGGGTCAATGACAACATCATTGACAAAAGACAACATTATTCTGAAGAAAGGGAGTTCGGAGATCCTTAACTACAGGAAATCAATTCTGTATCCGCCTGCAGGTGTCGATACTGCATATAAGAGAAGCGGTTTTATTCATCCTATGTACTCACCTTCAGGAAACATACTGACAAGGATCAGTCCTCGCGACCATTACCACCATTTTGGTATATGGAATCCGTGGACAAAAGTAAAAATTGGCGATCATGAAACTGATTTCTGGAACATCGGATCGAAACAGGGAACTGTCAGGTTTGCCGGTATTAACTCAGTCATCGACGGACCGGTATATTGCGGTTTTACGGTGAAGCAGGATCATATTGATTTCCGTGCTGTGAAAACAGGAGTAACGGCTATTAACGAAGTATGGGATGTAAGAGCATGGAATATAGAACCTGTTGAAGGAATAAACGCTTATATTGTTGATCTCACTACTTTTCTTTCTGTTGCCGGAAATGAACCGATAGTGTTCGTGGCATATCGTTATGCAGGAGGAATAGGATTCAGGGCCACCGGTGAGTGGAACAATAAGAACAGTACTGTACTGACATCTGAAGGATTGACCAGGAAAGATGCAGACGGATCGAGGGCACGGTGGGCCGACATTAACGGCGAGTTCAGGGATAAAGGCAATTCAGGCATTACATTCTTTTCACACCCGGCAAACCGCGATTTCCCGGAACCTATGAGAGTATGGCCTGAAAACCAGAATGGTGTGGGCGACGTTTACTTCGAATTCTGTCCTACAAGGCACAACGACTGGCAGCTCGATCCGGGTAACCTCTACAGGTTGAAATACCGGATGCTGGTTTACGACGGCAAGATCGACCAGCCAACAGCTGACAGACTATGGAATGACTTTGCCTATCCTCCGGTTGTAAGAGTTTCAAGCAAATAAAAAAATAGCCACCAGGGTACCAATACACAAAGGTTCACCAAGTCAGGCTATATTAAAACTTTGTGTATCTTGGAGCCTTAGTGGCAGAAAAACAATAATTATGAAAAAACTTATACTTTTAATTCTTCCCGCGTTGATCCTTGCTTCGTGCGGATCAGGAGGATCAAAAAAGCAATCTGACAATTCTGAAATAACTATGGAGAATCTCGATTTGGTCAGGCTGATGACAGTCGATCCAGGCCATTTTCATGCCGGCCTTGTACAAAGAATAATGTATAATCAGGTTGACCCTGAGGTACATGTATATGCACCCGAAGGACCAGATTACATAAAGCATCTCGACAGGATAAAAGGATTTAACACCAGGGCTGTCGATCCCACAGCATGGAATGAAATAGTATATACCGGAGATGATTTCTTCGAGAAAATGCTGGAAGATAAACCTGGCAATGTTGTTGTTCTTTCAGGAAATAACAAAAAGAAAGCAGAATATATAACCAGGTCGGTGGGGGCAGGACTGAATGTATATGCCGACAAGCCAATGATCATAATCCCCGAGGATTTTCCCAGACTTGAAGAAGCTTTCAGGGTAGCCGCAGAGAAAGGTGTTCTGATCTATGATATTATGACCGAGAGGTTTGAAGTGACGACGATCCTTCAGAAGCTTCTCTCCCTGAATGAAGCTGTTTTCGGTAAGCTCACCGCTGGCACACACGACGACCCTGCAGTGACAAAGATCAGCGTCCATAACTACCTGAAGATGGTCGCAGGCGCTCCAAATATAAGGCCCGGATGGTTCTTCGATGTCGAACAGCAGGGTGAAGGTATAGTGGATGTTACTACTCACCTCGTCGACCTCGTTCAGTGGGAATGCTTCCCGGAACAGATATTGAGTCCGGCTGATGTAAACGTCGCCTCAGCCAGACGCTGGCCGACAGTTATATCAAAAGAAGAGTTTAAGGCCGTTACAAACCTCGAAGAGTTTCCTGATTACCTTGAGAAAGATATTAAAGACGGGAAGCTGAATGTATTTGCCAATGGTGAGATCGTTTACCAGATAAAGGGTATATGGGCAAAAGTGTCAGTTACATGGGATTACCAGCCTCCGTCCGGCGGTGGTGACACCCATTTCTCACTTATGCGCGGCACCCTCTGCGACCTGGTGATCAAACAGGGTAAAGAGGAGAATTTTAAACCTACCTTATATGTTGAAAATATCAAGGGCTCTTCTGTTAACGATTTCACAGTAAAACTTAAAGAAGCCCTGGCCACCCTCCCTTACGATAGTCTCACTGTCGAACCTTCCGGGAAGTCGGCCCTGAAGATAAATATCCCGGCGAAATACAGGGTTACGCACGAGGAGCACTTCGGACAGGTCACTGAGAAATTTCTTGAATATCTGAAAGCCGGTAAGCTTCCGGAATGGGAAGTGCCCGGTATGATCACAAAATATTATACCACCACAAGCGGTTTGAAAAAAGCAAGGGAATAAAAAATCATACTGACCTGCATCCCCCCTT
>ERZ1645192.493-NODE-493-length-32684-cov-7.741365_pt1 | contig 32684 bp, 30 predicted proteins | sample MGYA00575354_ERZ1645192 | MGnify/ENA primary metagenome ERZ1645192 (study PRJEB40844, sample SAMN11349763) | freshwater sediment metagenome | isolation source: river sediment | host: Sediment | place: India: Faizupur Khadar , New Delhi | collected 2017-02-21 ...
GAGCGGGAAACGGGACTCGAACCCGCGACCCTCAGCTTGGAAGGCTGATGCTCTAACCAACTGAGCTACTCCCGCCTTTATCCTTACGGGCCTCAAAGCGGGCCCATTTTTTTTGGTGGAGAGGGGTGGGATCGAACCACCGAAGGCTTCGCCAACAGATTTACAGTCTGCCCCCTTTGGCCGCTCGGGAACCTCTCCGTAAGCTGGTGATGGGACTCGAACCCGCAACCTGCTGATTACAAATCAGCTGCTCTGCCGATTGAGCTACACCAGCAAAATAGTTATTATACTACAAGAATCGTGCCAAAATCAACATGAAGTTCCTTACGAATAAACATAATGTATTAAAATATTTTGGCCGCCTGTGTCAATATATTCCTTGCACTATTGCACCATAATTTACCGAACTCAATATAGCATATTGACAAGAGGGGGTAAATGTAGTTACATAATACGCTTTTATTATTCAGGAGGTGATGCCGTTATGGTATGCACAACGTTAAAACCGGGTATTGAATGCCTGTTCATGAAGAAAACCGGGTGTTCGTACAGTGGAGGAAAATGCTTCACAATAGTTGAGCAATGCGAAGGTTGCACCAGGGTCGTCGAATTTGAAACAGGGAAATACTGTTCCAGTTTTCCGTCCCCTGCTCAAAAGTGGCAGAAAAGCAATTGCCCGATGTCGACCCATGTAAAGAAAGCGGCTGCGAAAGAAGAGCAGAAGATAAACCCGCTGAAAGCGTCGAAAAGGGCCGCCGGCAAGAAATAAGAGTGGCGCAATCATGCAGAACTGTTTGACTTTGCCATCTTAAGGATGGTAAAACAGACGGAAGTTTTAATAGGAGGTCTATCTTTGAGGAAAAATAAGTCGGCTATTAAGAGGGCGGTACAGTCTGAAAAACGCAGGTTAAGGAATTCTCATTTCAAATCGACAATGAAAACAAAGATCAAAAGGGTTATCACCGCTATCGAAGCAAAAGACGCCCAGACCGAAACTGTGTTCAGGGACGCCGTCGCCTCCATCGACAAAGCTTCTTCAAAGGGAGTTATCCATCCGAACAACGCGGCCCGGAAGATCTCCCGGCTCGCTAAGAAACTCCACAAAAGCCAGCAGGTCTGATCCAACCTCTTCCAGGATCGTAAAAAGCCAGGGCACGCATGCCCTGGCTTCGATATTTCAGCGTGCTTCGCCGTGATGGCGCAGGATCAGGTTTAGTATTCCAGCAGGAGCTGGGCGCTGAAGCGGCGCGCCATGCGCGCAGACATTCTCCTGATCGCCTCTCTGCGGTTGTATTCCTCGGCACCGCCCTGGATCTTATAGTATTCGTAGTCCGAGAGGGTATATTCCTTCACCAGCTTTCCGTTCCTCTGATACAACGCAACAAGCAGCACAACGGACACGGTCTTCTCAATGACGGTACCGTCGGTGGCCAGGGCGTTCGGCGCCGTCGTTATCGTTCTGATATCGCCCTTGATATACGCGTCCGTATTTGACTGGTTGATGGTAAAAAGCCCTGTCATCAAAAGCTCTTTCGCGAAAGAATCGGTTACCGGCTGGGCTATGCTGGATTCAAAGGTCGAGTTTTTGAATATTGATATGTAGATCGACGAGATATCGCCCCCGTAGATGCCTTTCCCCCCGATAACCTGATACCCGCATGCGCCTGCCATGAGAACGAGAACTGCGGCACAGCACAGCATGAACCCTTTCGCAACGTTCTTTTTCATATGGTCTTCCGTCCGGCCCTTCTTCGCGCTCCGCATCATCCGCACACAATGTTGACGAGCTTGTTCGGGATGACGATCGTCTTCCTGACCGTCTTCCCTTCGATATGTTTTTGCACCTTTTCGAGCGCAAAGACGATCTCCCTGACCGCGTCTTCGGAGAGGTCCCTGTCCGCCTCGAACGTGTCACGCAGTTTCCCGTTTATCTGAACGGGGATCATTATCTTTTCTTCCTTGACGAGCTCGCTGTCCCAGACAGGCCATGACAGGCCGATCGACGCCGCATCACGGTCCAGCGCCTGCCACAGTTCGCAGGTTATATGGGGCACGAACGGGTAGAGAAGCCTGAGGATGGTCTCGACGGAACCCCTGAAGAGTGCCTGCGCCCTGTCATTCAGGCTGCCTTTTTCAATGAACTTGTACGTCAGGTTCACGAGCTCCATGACGCCTGCGATGGCCGTATTCAAATGGAACCGCTCCAGGTCTTCGCTGACCTTCATTATTGTCTTGTGTATCTTGTGGATAAGGGGTTTCTCTTCGGCCGCGGCATCGGGGAGCTTGTCCGCCGAGGTCACACCTCGCAGAACGTCCCTGTGTTCATCGACCAGCCTCCAGACCCTCTGGAGGAAACGGTAGCTGCCCTCCACGCCCTGGTCGCTCCAGTCGAGGTCTCTTTCCGGGGGGGATGCAAAAAGGCAGAACAGCCGTGCGGTGTCCGCCCCGTACCTTTCAATAAGGTAATTGGGGTCGACGACGTTGCCCTTCGACTTCGACATCTTCGCGCCGTCCTTGATCACCATCCCCTGGGTCAGAAGGTTCTTGAAAGGCTCCCTCACGGCGACAAGGCCCAGCTCATTGAGGACCCTGTTGAAGAACCGGGAGTAGAGAAGATGGAGCACGGCATGTTCTATACCGCCGATATACTGGTCCACGGGCATCCAGTAATCAACCCGCTTCTTATCGAGCGGCCCGTCGAAATCCGGGCATGCATACCGCAGAAAGTACCACGATGATTCGACAAACGTGTCCATCGTGTCCGTTTCCCGCCGCGCTTTCGCCTTGCAGACAGGGCATTCCACCTCGTAAAAGGCCGGGTGGTCGGCAAGCGGGGAACGGCCTACCATCTTTATCTCGAGGTCCGTCGGGAGCACCACGGGGAGGTCGGCCTCGGGCACGGGGACCGTGCCGCATTTCTCGCAGTAGATGATGGGAATGGGTGCCCCCCAGTATCTCTGGCGCGAGATGCCCCAGTCTTTCAGCCTGTAATTGACCGTCCTGGTTCCCAGGCCCTTTTCCTCGAGATAGTCGATGATGGCGTTTATGGCTTCCCGGTTGTTCATCCCGTTAAAGTGGTCCGAGTTAACGAGCACCCCGTCGTCGACATAGGCGCAATCCATGGTGGCCGCATCGAGCGTCCTGTCTTTCGGCGTGATCGTCACGATGACGGGGATGTCGTACTCCTTTGCAAACTCATAGTCCCTCTGGTCATGGGCGGGCACCGCCATGATGGCGCCTGTCCCGTACTCCATCAGGACAAAATTGCCGACGTATATGGGGACCTTCACGCCGTTCAGCGGGTTGATCGCGTATTTCCCCGTAAAAACGCCCTCTTTTTCCAGGCTGATCTCGCCCCGGAAACTCCTGTCCTGCGCCTTCACCTTCTGCACAAACTCGCCGACGGGCCCTTCCTGGTCCGTGCCCCGCGAAAGCCCCAGTGTGAGCGGGTGCTCGGGGGCGAGCACCATGAACGTCACACCGTAAAGGGTGTCCGGCCGTGTCGTGAATATCGTGAACGGCGAGCCGTCCTCCAGTGTGAAGTGCACCTCCACGCCGTAGCTCTTGCCGATCCAGTTCTTCTGCATGCTCGTGACCTTTTCCGGCCACCCCGGCAGTTTATCGCAATATTCGTAAAGCTCGTCCGCATATTGTGTAATGGCGAAAAACCACTGCGTGAGCTCCTTCTGGATAACCTCTTCGCCGCAACGCCAGCAATTCCCGCCCTCGACCTGCTCGTTCGCGAGAACGGTCTGGCATTTCGGGCAGAAATTGACGGGCGAGCTCTTGCGGTAAACGAGGCCCTTTTCGTACATCTTCAGGAACATCCACTGTTCCCACCGGTAATAGTCGACGCTGCACGTGGCGATCTCGCGCCTCCAGTCATACCCGAAACCGAGCCTTTTCAACTGCCGGCGCATATAGCCGATATTCTCGTACGTCCACGTGGCGGGCTGGATGCCCCTTTCAATGGCGGCGTTTTCCGCGGGCATGCCGAATGCGTCCCACCCCATCGGGTGGACGACGTTCAGGCCCAGCATTCTCTTGTACCGGGATATGACATCTCCGATCGAGTAGTTGCGCACATGTCCCATATGGATGTTCCCGGATGGATAGGGGAACATCTCAAGGAGGTAGAATTTCTCCTTTGCGGGGTCCTCGTCGACATCGAATGCCCGGTTGTCTTCCCAGAATTGCTGCCATTTCTCTTCGATCGCGTGCGGTTCGTAGGGATTCATCTTCAATTCTCCGAATGTTCGTGTACCTGGTCTATTTCTCCTGCATCGCGCGTATGCGGAGCCGCAGTGCATTGCAGCGTATAAAGCCCCCGGCATCTTTCTGGTCATACACGGTGTCCGTATCGAACGTTGCAAACTCTTTCATGTAAAGCGAATTGTCTGATTTTCTCCCGACCACGCTGCAGTTACCCTTGTAGAGCTTGACACGCGCCGTACCGTTGACGACGGACTGTATCTCGTCGGTCAGCGCCATCATCGCCTTCATCTCGGGGGAATACCAGAAACCGTAGTAGATGAGCTCGGCGACCTTCGGGATGAGGCCGTCGCGGATGTGCATGACCTCGCGGTCAAGCGTGAGCGTCTCGACGGCGCGGTGGGCCGCATGAAGGACCGTGCAGCCCGGGGTTTCGTAGACACCGCGCGATTTCATCCCGACGAAACGGTTCTCGACGATATCGACACGTCCTATGCCGTTCTTCCCGCCGATCTTGTTGAGGTGGTCGACAATGCCGAATGCCGACATTCTTTCACCGTCGATGGCCACGGGGACGCCCTTCTCAAATGTGATCTCAACGTATGTCGGTTTGTCCGGCGCCGCTTCGGGCGATACCGTGGTCAGGAACATGTCCTCGTTCGGCTCCGACCAGGGGTCTTCCAGGACACCCCCCTCGTAGCTGATATGCATGAGGTTGCGGTCCATGCTGTACGGTTTCTTTTTCGTTACCGGAACGTCTATGTCGTGCTTCTTCGCGTAGTCTATGAGATCGTCGCGGGACGTGAACTCCCATTCGCGCCACGGTGCTATGATCTTTATGTTCGGCTCCATCGCGTAGAATGTCAGCTCGAAGCGGACCTGGTCGTTTCCTTTGCCCGTTGCGCCATGGCACACGGCATCGGCGTTCTCTTCACGGGCGATCTCAATATGCCTTTTTGCGATGAGGGGCCGCGCGATCGATGTGCCCATGAGATAGTTCCCTTCGTATATCGCATTCGACCTGATCGCAAAAAATATAAAATCCCGCGCGAATTCCTCCCGAAGATCTTCGATATAAACCTTGGACGCGCCTGTCTTTATCGCCTTTTCCTTAAGCCCGACCAGTTCCTCTTCCTGGCCGACGTCAGCGGCATACGCTACGACCTCGCAGTCATATACGTCCTTGAGCCATTTGACAATGACCGATGTGTCGAGCCCTCCTGAATAAGCAACAACCACTTTCTTAACTTTTTTCATCCTGACCTCCGTTTTTATTCGGCGGGAGCCGTCGCCGGGCCCTTGAGAAGCCACTCAAGAAGCGCCTTCTGTACGTGCAATCTGTTCTCCGCCTGCGTGAATATGACATCGCTGAACCGCTCGAAGACGTCATCGGTTATTTCCTGCCCCCTGTACGCCGGCAGGCAGTGCATGACGATCGCATCACGATGCGCCGCTTTCAGCAATCTATCATCTATCTTATACCCTTTGAACGCTTTTTTCCGGGACGTCTTTTCCTTTTCCTGGCCCATGCTGACCCATACATCGGTGTATATCACGTCGGCGTCCCGCACGGCCTCTTTCGGGTCGTCGGTGAGCACAAAATCGGGGTTCTTCGAAGCCATAACGACAAGTTCCCTGTCCGGCCCGTATCCCTTCGGCGCGGCGATCGCGAACGGCGCCTTGAGGAGTATCGCCGCCTCGAGCCATGAGTTTGCCACGTTATTGCCGTCACCGATGTAGGCGACCTTCACGTTCCGGGGGTCGCCTTTATATTCCCCGATCGTGAAAAGGTCGGCGAGTATCTGGCAGGGGTGCAGCTGGTCGGAAAGGCCGTTGATGACCGGCACCGTTGCCCATTGCGCAAGATCGTCGACAATGCCCTGGGCAAACGTCCGGACCATGATCCCGTGGACATACCGGCTTAAGACCCGTGCCGTATCCTGGATGGGCTCCCCCCGGCCGATCTGGGTTTCAGTCGGGCTCAAGAAAACGGCATGTCCGCCAAGTTCCTGCATTCCGATCTCAAATGAAATGCGCGTGCGGGTCGACGCCTTCTCGAATATCATCGCGAGGTTTTTGCCCTTGAGCGGCTGGTACGGTTTGCCCTTGCGGCGCAATTCTTTGATGCGTTTTGCCCTTTTCAACAGGTGATCGCATTCCTTTTTGGTAATGTCCAGCAGTCTTGTAAAGTCCCTTTTCACGGTCCCTTCCTTTCGAATATCCTGTCCGCTATCTCGAGAAAGATGTCGATCTCCTCTTTCCTGACAATGAGCGGCGGGACAAGGCGCAGGGTTGTCCCCTTCGTGCAGTTCAGAATGATCCCTTCATGGAGGAATTCCCGTGCGACCGCGTCGCCGTCGAGCGTAAGCTCGATGCCCCGTATGAGGCCGAGTCCCCGTATCTCGACGATGAACGGGAATTTTTTCTGGAGGGCTATCAGTCCCTGGTAAAGGTACTCGCCGGATTCAACGGCATTCCTGAGAATATTGTCGTCAATGATAGTGTTGAGGGTTGCGAGCACGGCAGCCGATGCGAGCGGGTTCCCGCCGAACGTTGAGGCGTGCGTGCCGGGCACGAACGCGGACATTATTGCGTCGGTCGCCACGATGGCCCCGACCGGGAAACCATTGCCGAGCGCCTTCGCAAGGCTCATAATGTCGGGTTCGATCCCGAAATGCTCATATGCGAAAAACTTCCCTGTTCTGCCAATGCCCGTCTGGACCTCGTCGAGAACAAGGAGAATGTCCTTTTCTTTTGTAAACTCACGAAGCTGCCGGATATAATCCTTATCCGCGACATAAACCCCGCCTTCCGCCTGGATGAGCTCGAGCATCACGGCGCACGTCTTTCCGCTGACCGCCCCCTTGAGCGCATCGATGTCATTGAACGGGACGTGAGTGAAACCCTGCGTCAGGGGCTCGAAGCCCACGCCGAACTTCTTCTGGCCCGTTGCAGCAAGCGTGTTCACCGTCCTGCCATGGAACGAGTTCTCCATGCTGATGATCTCGTGCCGGCCCTCACCGTATTTGTTCCAGGAGTACCTCCGGGCGAGCTTGATGGCCGCCTCGTTCGCCTCCGCGCCGCTGTTGCAGAAAAACACCTTGTCGCCGAAGGAGTTCTCGACGAGCATTTCGGCGGCCTTGATCTGCGGCTCCATGTAGAACAGGTTTGACACATGGAACAGTTTTTTTGCCTGTGCGGTCAGCCCCTCGACAACCTTTTCATGGGCATGGCCGAGGTTGCATACAGCGATACCTGCGAGGAAATCGAGGTACCGCCGCCCGTTGACATCCCAGAGCCAGCATCCCTCTCCCCGCGAGATCGCGATCGGGAACCGCGTGTATGTGTTCGCTATGTATTGCGCTGCCTTCTTGATAAGATCTTCCTGCATCCTTTAATCTCCTATTATCTCCGTGCCTATCCCTGAATCCGTAAAAACCTCGAGCAGGATCGCGTGGGGCACCCGCCCGTCGACGACGTGGGCCTCCCGGACCCCCGCCTTCAATGCATCGGTGCAGCATGTTACCTTCGGGATCATCCCGCCCGTCACAACATTGTCATCGATAAGTTTCTCTATCTCGGACCTCTTCAGCACCGAGATGAGTTTGCCATCCTTGTTCATCACACCCTCAACGTCTGTCAGGAGAATGAACTTTCCCGCGGAAAGGGCCGCCGCAATGCTTCCCGCCGCGGTGTCGGCGTTTATGTTGTACGCCTTTCCGTCCACCCCGTCCGCTATCGGGGCAATGACGGGAATGTAGCCATGCCGCGAGATGTCTTTGATAATCGCAACGTCGACGGAGACTATCTCTCCGACAAGGCCCACATCTTTCCCTCCCACCTGCTTCGCAACGAGGAGCCTGCCGTCCTTGCCGGACAGGCCGATCGCCTTGCCCCCCATGTCGTTTATATTCTTCACGATCTCCTTGTTCACGCTTCCCGAGAGCACCATTTCGGCCACCTGCAAAGTCTTCTCATCGGTGACGCGCAGGCCGTCGACGAACCGCGTCGGTATCTTAAGGTCCTTGAGGAGCCTGCCGATCATCGGCCCGCCCCCGTGAACGATCACGGGATTGATGCCCACATATTTCAGGAGAGCGACGTCCTTGGCAAACTCCTTTTTCAGGGACTCCTCTTCCATTGCCGCGCCGCCGTACTTGATGACGAAGATGGAGCCGGCAAACTTGCTGATATAGGGAAGGGCTTCCAGCAGCGTCTGTATCTTCTCGCTCATCGTAAACACCCCGTTTTACGTAAATTTTACAGGATATACCTGCTCAGGTCCTCTTTGTCGAGGAATTCGCCCAGCTTTTCCCGGACGTATGCCCTGGAAACATCTATCTTCTGACCTTTCAGGTCCGGGGCCGTGAACGATATATCGTCGAGGAGCTTCTCCATCACCGTGTAAAGCCTGCGGGCGCCGATATTCTCGGTCATTTCGTTTATGCGCTGGGCTATGTCGGTTATCTCCCGTACCGCCTCCTCCTGAAATTCGAGGTCGACATCCTCCGTTTTGAGAAGCGCCTTGTACTGCTTGATGAGGGCATTGTCGGGCTCCGTGATGATCCGGTAAAAATCGTCCCTGGTGAGGGCGTCGAGCTCGACCCTGATCGGGAAGCGCCCCTGCAGCTCGGGGATAAGGTCGGCAGGCTTCGACATGTGGAACGCACCCGCCGCGATGAAAAGGATATGGTCCGTTTTCACCATGCCGTATTTCGTCGTGACCGTCGTGCCCTCCACGATCGGGAGGATGTCCCTCTGCACGCCCTCACGGGACACATCCGGCCCGTGCCCGTGGTCCCGGCTTGCGATCTTGTCGATCTCGTCAAGGAAGATGATCCCCGACTGCTCCACCCGGTCGACGGCGTCCGATGTCACCCGGTCCATATCGATCAATTTTCGGGACTCCTCCTGGATAAGATGTTCATATGCCTCACCGACCTTCATCTTCCGTTTCTTCGTCTTCTGGGGAAGCATATTGCCGAACATGTCCCGAAGCTGCATGTCCATCTCCTCCATACCCTGGGAAGAGAATATCTCTATAATGGGAAGGGCCCTGTCGGGCACATCGAGCTCCACGGTCCTGTCATTCATGCCTCCGGCCTTGAAACGGGCGCGGATCTTTTCCCGCGACTGATCGGGGGTCTCTTCCCCGGTCTCATGTGAAATGCCTCGCCGCTTTGGTATGAGAAGGTCGAGTATCCTTTCTTCCGCCGCGAGCGTGGCTTTTTCCTTCACACGCTCATGTTCCTCTTTTTTCAGCATGTTGACCGAAAGCTCGGTGAGGTCCCTGATCATCGACTCGACGTCCCTGCCGACATAGCCCACCTCAGTGAACTTCGTCGCCTCGATCTTAAGGAACGGCGCATTGGCGAGCCTCGCGAGTCTGCGTGCGATCTCCGTCTTGCCGACACCCGTCGGCCCTATCATGATGATGTTCTTGGGGGCAACTTCGTCCCGCAGGTCTGCAGGGATCATCTGGCGTCGCCACCGGTTCCTCAGCGCGACAGACACGGCCTTTTTCGCCTTGTGCTGGCCGATGATGAACCGGTCGAGCTCCTCCATTATTTCTTTCGGCGTCAATTGTTTCATCAAAGTTCCTCTATGTTGATCCTATCGTTGGTATATATGCATATCTCCGATGCGATCGCCATCGCTTCCTTAACGATCTCGGCCGCCGAAAGCGGTGCGTGCTTGACAAGGGCCTTCGCCGCGGCCTGGGCATAGGCGCCGCCCGAGCCTATCGCCGCAATCCCGTCGTCCGGCTCGATAACATCGCCGTTGCCGGACAGAACGAGGGTGTGCTCCCTGTCTGCAACGATGAGGAGCGCTTCCAACCTGCGCAGGAGCCTGTCGGTCCTCCAGTCCTTCGCCAGCTCGACCGATGCCCGCATAATATTGCCGTTGTATTGTTCGAGCTTCTTTTCGAAACGTTCGAAAAGAGTGAACGCATCCGCCGTTGCGCCTGCGAAACCGGCAAGGCATTTGTCCTGGTAAAGCCTCCGCACCTTTTTCGCAGTGTGCTTCATCACGGTCGCATTCAGCGTGACCTGGCCATCCCCTCCAATAGCAATTCCCCCATTGTGTCTGACGCACAAAACAGTTGTGGCTTCCATTTTTTACCTTCTTGGATGGGATTTGTCGTATATCTCCATGAGCTTGTCCATGGAGACGTGGGTATACCGTTGGGTCGTGGACAGCTTCGAATGGCCCAGCAATTCCTGGATGCCCCGAAGGTCCGCCCCGTTGTCGAGCATGTGGGTCGCAAAGGAATGCCTGATCCCGTGCAGGGCGAGGTTCTTGAAGAGGTGTGCCTTGATCTGGTGTTTTTTCATGATGCCGAGCAGGCCCCGGTACGTGAGCCTCTCTCCGCGAAAATTGATAAAAAGCGCCTTTTTCGCATTGAATTTCTCGATCTTGCCCGCCGCTTCCAGGTATGCTTCGAGCGCCTCTTTTGCCTTTTCCCCGAAGGGGACGATCCTTTCCTTTCCGCCCTTGCCCGTCACCCTCGCCCACATCCCTTCAAGGTGGAGGTCTTCCCGGTCAAGCGACAGGACCTCGCTCGCCCGCATCCCGGAGGAATACATCAGTTCGAAGATCGCCAGGTTCCTGATGTTGAGCCACCCTTCCTTCGGCAGGAAATCGAGAAAATGGAACATCTCGTCGATGGTGTAGAACTTGGGCAGGTGTTTCTCTATTCTCGGGCTCCGGATGATAAGGGCCGTGTTCTCATCGATATAACCCTTTTTCTTCATGAATCTAAAAAAAACCTTAATGGCGGATACCTTCCGTGCCAGCGACGACCTTTTCAGGTCCTTATACACTTCGACAATATAGGCGCGTATCGTATTATGATCAACGATCTCCTCAGTGCTTTTCTCGATAAACCTGACAAAATCCTCGATATCGCTGCGATACGCCCGCATCGTATTGTGAGCAGCCCCCTTCTCGTTGTCGAGATACTTGTAGAACTCCTTCGCGACAACCTTGATGGTCTGCTTGTCCATAGACCCTTATTGTATAATTTTCGGTGAAATAATCAAGGAAATTCCCCTGTTGTCGATATCGTGCGGACGGCACAGGGGACACCGGCAACGCCTTCGACACTATTGTCGATGGGTTGCAGGGAGGCTTCGACAAATTTTGCCCTCAGTGTGTCTGCAATAACATACACCCCTTCTCCTAAACCCCGGATATTACAAAATCCTCGGGGGCCGGTTGATTATGGCACGTTTGTTGCATAAAATAACAATGTGCCCGACAGGAAGCAATGATGTACGAAAGGCATGTCCTGTAATGGACGCTTGATGCAACATACAGGGCTTAAACAGGCATATCCGAGGCTATTCATGCCTCACGAGGGTTCTGGGGTTACCCCTTCCTCCCCTGAACCCTCCCCCTTTAAAACCGGTAAAACGTAAGGCGCGAGACATAAAAAGTAAAGGCAAAAAACTGCCCTGAGACAAAGACACTGGATCCCGGCTTTCGCGGGGATGACGGCGGGGAGGGGGCTGACTGTCCTGCATGATCGGAACCAATACAGGATGACGGCAGGGTTGTGGGTCTTAGCCGGGATGATGACAGTCTTTGGTTTCTAACGTGGAACGTGGAACCGTCTTTTACTTTCTTTTCAGTACCAATCGTATCGGCGCGCCCATGAAGCCGAAATGCTCCCGGAGGCTGTTTTCCAGGTATCTGCGGTAATGGTCCGGTACGAGACGCGGGTGGTTCGAGAAAAGGACGAATGTCGGCGGCAGGGCCTTTGCCTGGCTGGCGTAGAATATCTTTACCTGCTTCCCCTTCTGGTAGGAGATGCCGTGACGGGCAGCGATCTCCGCAAATGCGTTGTTGAGCTGGGCCGTGGGTATGCGCGTTGTGAGCTGCTCAAATACGGCAAGGTCAGTTTTCAGGACATCATCGATGCCCATTCCGTACTTCGCGGAAGCGAAAACCACGGGGGCAAAGGATGCGTGGGGTATCCTGTCATAGATCATTTCCCTGTACTTTTCATGGGTGAACTGCCTGTCCACCAGGTCCCATTTATTGACAACGATACAGAGCCCCTTCCCGCGCGAGATTATGAGGTGGGCAATGCTGCCTTCCTGGTGCCCCGGACCTTCGGAGGCGTCAATAATAAGGTTCACGACGTCGGCGCGCTCGATGCTCCGGACAGCGCTCGACACCGAGTATTCCTCGACCTTCTCATAGATCTTTCCCTTCTTCCGCAGACCGGCCGTATCAATGAGCGTGAGCTGCTTTCCCTGGAAAACGATGCCGGAATCCACCGAATCGCGCGTTGTTCCCGGGATATCGCTCACGATCATCCTTTCCGCGCCGAGCATACGGTTCGCAACCGACGACTTCCCCGTGTTCGGTTTTCCGACGAGGGCTATCCGTGTGGCCTGCAGCGGTTTGGGAATTTCGGCCCCTTCCTCTTCTTCATGTCGTATCGCCGAGCATATGTCATCGAGCAGGTCCCCGATCCCGAGGCCGTGCGTCGCGCTCACAGAATAGAACTTATCCGCTCCGAACTCGTAGAATTCGATAAGGGAGTCTTCCCGCTTTTTGGAATCGACCTTGTTGATGACATAAAAAACGGGCTTGTGCACCTTCCTCAGCATCCGTGCGATATCGCGGTCTGCCGGCATCAGGCCCTCCTTGCCGTCGAGAAGAAATATCACGGCATCGGATTCTTCAAGCGACGCCTCGATCTGCTTCATGATCAGCCTCGAAAACCCGTCCTCCTCGGACGAGGAGAAACCGCCGGTATCGACCAGGAGGCAGGCGCGCCCGCCCATCTCAAACGTTCCGTAGTTCCGGTCGCGCGTGACGCCCGGGGTATCTTCCGTTATTGCCTTGCGATACCCTATTACCCGGTTGAAGAAGGTGGATTTGCCGACATTCGGCCTGCCGACGATGCTGATCAGGCGTTCTTTTCTAGTCATGGTACCTCAAAAGTAAGCTTAACAAGAATCCCGCGCAGGGCAGGACCGATATTGAATACAGGGCCGCCGGCACACCGAAACGGTCCGCAACGAAGCCAAGGATGGTCACCCCGATGCCGCCGGTCCCGATCGCAAATCCTACCATGAGACCGGAGGCGATGCCAAGTTTGCTCGGGAGGAGCCGCTGCGCCATCACGATGGTCACCGAAAATGTCGACACAAGGATCATCCCCTGTGCCCCGAGAACAACGAAGAGGAGCGCCCCGTTCTGCACCGCGGGGATAAACATCACCGGAAGGGTGATCGTTGACAGGAGCATTGACGCTCTGACAAACAACCGGTGCCCGAACCGGTCCGCAATAGGGGCGCCGATCAATGTGCCTACGGCACCGCAGAAGAGAAAGGTGAAGACAAGTTTGCCCGCAAACAAGGGGCTTCCCTTGAGATAGTCGATATAATAAAACGGTATGTACGTAACGAGGCCGATTTGCGCCCACGAGCGCATGACGACGATCAGTATCACCATGCCGAGCGAAACATACACCGTGATGGGGACCTTCACGGCATCCAGCTTCGACCGTTTCTCGTGGTCCTCGACCGGCATCCTGATCGCCCTTTTGTTCGCGACAACAAGAGCGGAACATAAAACGGCCGGTACGATGATGACGGGAAGAGCGGAAAAACCGTAATAATTCACGATGTACATGGCGAGGATGGGGCCCAGGGAAAACCCGAGATTCCCACCCACGGAGAAGAGCGACATTCCGGTTGCGGCCCGCTCACCGGTAAAGAAGTAAGCGGTCTTATATCCCTCGGGGTGGTACGACGCCACACCGAGCCCGCTTACGACAACAAGACCGAGTATAAGCAGAAAGGATGGGGAATACGCCAGCAGGGCAAAACCTGTCCCGGCTGCAAGCAGCCCCGTCGGCAGAAGGAAAGACATCGTCTTTCTGTCCGAAACGTACCCGAAAACGGGCTGAAGGATGGACGACGTAAAATTAGATGCCATCAATATAAGTCCGGTCATGGCGTAACTCAGCCCAAACCTGTCTTTCAGGAACGGCAGGACTGCGGGGAGAGCACCCTGGTATATATCCACCACCAGGTGCCCCAGAGACAGAATGAGAAGGACCCTGAGATTAAAACGTTTCATTTTCGATGATGTCCCTGAAGCGCATGAGGACGCGGCAGGTGGCACCCCAGATCCTGTCACCATTGAAATGAAACGATGTCCACCCGCCTCCCCTGCTGGCCGGGGAGAACTGTTCGTCTTTCAGGTAGCTGTATGGGAGAAAGATAAGGTATGCGACCTCGCGGGGATTGGTGATGAATGTGTACGGCGCGTGAATGATCCCGACATGCGGCGTGATGACAAAACCGGTGTACGTCCACGAATCGTCGAGGCTGCCGATGATCTCGACAGATGCCGGGTCGATCCCGATCTCTTCCTGTGACTCGCGGATTGCGGTCGACCTGAGGTCCCTGTCCCCCGGCTCGAACATGCCCCCGGGGAAAGACACTTCACCTTTATGATGCCGGACCGTTTCCGTCCGCTTCGTGAGCACGGTGAACACGTCCCCGTCCCGCTCCAGCAGAAGGACGGCCACCGCTGCGCGGATATCGTCACGGGCGGGTATCCGGGACGGCGTATGATCAGCAATGCATTGTCTGATGGTACCAAGCATCCGGTATTGTAACGCGAAGGGCTCCCTAAATCAATTCCGTACCACGGGGGCCCCGAGATGCGCCGATCAAAAAACATTTTACTCGGTGCATATTTTGTGTAAAATGATAGGGGATAAAAGACAGACAGTCACGGTTTAAAGCTATCTCTTCGGAGGAAAGAAAGCGATGAAAAAAAAGGAAGGAACGCCCGACCTTCGACCGAAGCTGGTTACCGACGCCATCAAGAACGTTGCCGTACTTCTCAAGGAAAAAGGGTACGGACCTGATAAAGCCGTGATCGAGGAAGTGGTCAACCAGGCGATCGACGAATACGTCGAGCAGTGGTACGAGGTCTCGCTCGAAGCGATAGAGCTCAAGGACGGCGAAGCCGATTTTGTGACCGACGAAGAGATAGATGACCCCGACCTGATAGAGGAAGCCAGGCTCAGGATCATCAAGGAATTATACGAAGAACCTCCCGAGGATTTTTACCGGAACATCGCTGAGAGCATCATGGACTCTCAGTGATCCCCGTTAGTATCTTTCTTCTTTGAAGCCGCAGCATTGTTATCATGATTCTCGTCTTTTTTCTTCTCCATCGCCTCGGAGATCTCTGTCAGGCGTTTCTCTACGAGATAGTTGATCGTGCCTTCCGGGTATGTGCCGTCAGCCTGCAATTCACCGGCCTTCATACCGGTCAGGACCTCGAGCCCTTCCTCCATCGTGTCAATCGTGTATATGACGAACAACCCCTTGCCGACCGCTTCACGCACATCTTCGCTCAGGACCAGGTTCCGTGCATTGCGCTTCGGGATTATCACGCCGTTCGAACCGTCAAGACCGCGCTTTTCGCACAGGTGAAAGAACCCTTCTATCTTCTGGTTGACCCCGCCTATCGGCTGGACGTCCCCGTTCTGGTCCATCGAGCCCGTAACGGCAAAATTCTGCTTGAGCGGAACGCCGCTTATACTGCTTAAGAGTGCATACAGCTCGGCGCATGTCGCGCTGTCGCCCTCGATCATTTCGTAGAGCTGCTCGAACGTAATGGACGCGGAAAGGCTGATCGGCTTGCGCACGGCATACTTCGCCCCGAGATAGCTCGTTATAATCAGAATGGCCTTTTCATGGATCTTCCCGCTCATCTTCGTTTCACGCTCCAGGTTGACAACCCCGGCACGGCCCACATACGTCTTCGCGGTTATCCTCGAAGGCCTTCCGAAGGAGTAATCACCAATATCGAGGACGGCCAGGCCGTTAATCTGGCCTACCTTTTCGCCCCGGCTGGCGACAATGATCGTGTCGTCGAGCGTCATCTCCCGGAGCCTCTCTTCGATCCCGTTGACCCGCTCGATCTTTTCCTTTAACGCCCGGGTAACATGCTCCCCTTTAACGGTATCGCCTCCGTCCTTTTTCGCCCAGTAATGGGCCTCCCGGATAAGATCGGCGATATCGCTGAAGCGCGTCGAGAGTTTGTCCTGGTCGTCCGCAAGCCGCGAGCCCATCTCGACCAGCCGCGCAACGGCCGTGTTGTCGAACGGCAGCAGGCCCTCCTCTTTCTGGCAGTGCGCGACATACATGGCGTACTTGCCCATATTCTCCCCGGTCCGGTCCATCCGGCTGTCAAAATCAGCCTTGACCTTGAACAGTTCACGGGAATCGTCGTCGTACGCGCGGAGCATATAGTAGAGGTAAGGGTTCCCGACAAGGACGACCTTGGCGTTAAGCGGGATGGCCTCGGGCTTTAAACCGGCTGTCGTGATCATCCGGTATTGCTCAAGGACGTCCTCGACGCGAATCTCCCTGTTCTTCAGGGCCCTCTTCAATGCCTCGTACGAGAACGGGTTCTTGAGAAGCTCCAGGGCGTCGACCACGAGATACCCGCCATTCGCCTTGTGGAGGGAACCCGCCTTGATCATCATGAAATCCGTCGAGGCTATACCGTACTGCACCCGGTATTCCATGCGCCCGAAAAGGTTGGGATACGTCGGGTTGCTTTCATAGACGACCGGTGCGCCCGTAGAGTCCCCGTTGTTGACGAAGACATTGACCGAATAGCGCCCGAGGCTGCTTTCCTGCTTCGGCATCTTCAGGAACGGTATCGGCGACGCCGCCTCTTCTGTGGCCTTGAAATCATCGAGGTGTCCCAGTATGTCCTCTTTGACATCTTCCAGATATTTTACGACCTTTTCCTTGTCGGCCCATTTCTTCCGGATAGCATCGATCAGCGGGCCGACAAGGTCCATTGCAACCATCCTGTCAAGCCGGGTCACCATTTCCCCAACGATCTTTTCGGCCTCTCTCAGGATGCGGACGACATCGTTCAATTTCTCCTGAAGGAACCGTCCGGTCTCCTCGATCTTCTTCTTCGCCTTGGGGTCGAGGGCCTCGAACTCCTCTTTCGACATCATATCGCCGCCCTCTTTGATGGGAACGATGAGAACCCCCGTCGGGGTCCTTCTTACCGTAAAGCCCCTCTCCTTTGCCTCGGAATCGAGGCGCGTCAGGTATTCGGTCTGCTTTTGCTGGAACTCCTCCATGATCTTGTTCTTCTGCGTTTCATACTCCTTCGATTCGAAGGCCTTCGGTATCTCGACCTTGAGGGACCTGACCATCTCATCGATCTCTTTCTGAAACACAACCCCTTCACCCGGCTCTAAGGAGAGCGCTATCGAACTGTCCGGGTCCTTGAAATTGTGAACGTAACACCAGTCTGCAGGGGCCTTTTCGTCTGCGGCCTTTTTCTCCAGCATGTACATGACCGTGGACATCTTGCCCGTGCCGCTTTCGCCGATGGCGAAGATATTGAAACCCTGACTGTCCATGTTGAGGCCGAAATCAAGCGATTTTAGGGCCTTGTCCTGCCCTATCGTCATGGGCAGCTCGACGACCGCATCGGTCCGGTCGAACGTGAAGGACCCGGGATCGCATCTTCTGTACAACTGTTCAGCATCTAACTTGGTTATCACAGCCTGCCTCCTGATTCGTATACTCTCATACGCGTGGACCGCTATTTAAAAATAACATGTCAACCGCAAAAAACAAGTTTCAGGTTCCAGGTTTCGCGCTGCAGGCGAGGAAAAACTTTTCATTTTTATCGCATCCAGCTCCCGCCGGTTACGCACAGGGTCTGCCCCGTCATGTACTCGCCTTCGTCCGAAGCAAGAAAAAGGGCGGCATTCGCCACGTCCTCAGGGGTACCTTTACGCGGGTACGGGATCTCCTCGTACATACGCTCTATTTCATCCTGCGGGTATATGTGCGGGATGAACTCGTTGAAAATGAAGCTGGGAGCGATCGTATTCGCGGTTATGCGGTACGGGGCGACCTCCATGGCAAGGCATCGCGTAAAGGCCATAACGCCGGCCTTTGCGGCGGCATAGTGCGCATGGCCTGCAGCAAGCCCGCGGAAGCCCGCGACAGACGTAACGCTTATTATCCTGCCGAAATTCTGCCGCGTCATGGCGGGGATCACCGCGCGGCAGCAGTAGAAGGTCCCCGTGAGCGTCGTCGCGATGACGAGGTCCCAGACATCGTCCGCTATGTCGGCAACGCGCGCAGGGCGGTTGGTCCCCGCATTGTTGAACAGGATATCGACCCGGCCGAACGTGTTCAGCGTAGCCCCGACCGCGCGGTCCACGTCAGCCCTGTCGGTCACGTCACATTTGAGGCCCAGCGTTCGTGTGTTATATTCGCGGGCAATATCTTCTGCCACGATCTTCGCCCGCTCCTCGTGCAGATCGGTCACGACAACGGACGCCCCTTCCCTCGCCATCGTCCGTGCGGTTGCCTGCCCGATCCCCGCACCGGCGCCAGCGGTCACAAGGGCGATCTTGTCTTTCAGTCTCATGGTGTGCTCTCCTTCGCCTAATGATACAAAATCGCGGCGCGGATGCTCAAGGGGAAAAGTGCCTGTAAATGCCCGCTTCTCATGCATATCGTTAATATGGTATAAAGGGACTACATCAGGAAACCGGGGGCGGATACAACCGTGGCGAAAAAAAAGCATCGTCTGCGCAACATCGCGTTACTGTCCGCGGTGTCCTTTGCCATCGCCGCGGCCATGTTCCTTTTTGACCTCCTCGCGGCCTACGAGAACAAATCGTTTGACCTTTTTTCGCGGTACTTGAACCCCGAAAGGGGGTCCGACCGCGTGGTCATTATCGAGATCGACCAGCAATCCATCGATGCGCTGAGCGCCGAGAACATCACCTGGCCCTGGCCCCGGCAGGTCTACGCTCCGATTATAGAGTTCGTCTCACGTGCCGACGCCCTCTTCGTCGATATCCTGTACACCGAACCTTCATCGTACGGCGAGGAGGACGACAGGATACTCGGCGACGCTATAGCGAAGGCATCGAATGTCTATCTGCCTTTTTTCCTCTCGATGAACGAGAAGCCCCTGGGGCCCGAAGACATCGCGTACCTGAAACGTTTTGCTTTACCGGGAGAGATCCCTGCGGGTGCCGCCTACCGGTCCGCAGTGATCCCCATAAGCCGGATAAGGACGGGCGTCAAGGGAGCGGGGAATGTCGCAATCTCACCTGACACCGACGGGGTGTACCGGAGGGTCCCGGTTACCTTTCGGCTCACGGATATGACGCTGCCGAACCTCGTCTTCTCTTCGTTCATCAATACGGGCGCCTGCACGGTGGCATCCAGCAGGCTGATGCTCGGGAAGCGTCCCCTCCCGCTCACCGAAGGGAAACTGCTCCTGCGTTTCCCAAGCGGCAGAAGCCCTTACCGGGCCATACCCGTGATCGACATACTCGAGGCGTACCGCGCGGGAAGGAAGACGGGTATTACACCCGATGAGTTCAAGGGAAAGGTGGTCTTTCTCGGGATGACCGCCCCGGGGCTTCTCGACCTCAAGGCAACGCCCACAATGCCGGTATCCACAGGGGTCCACATCAACGCGGCGATGTTCGAGAACCTCGAATCCGGGACGTTCATGCGCCCGGTCCCTTACACGGTTGTCCTTGCTGTGATGCTGTTCATCTGTATCTTCATCACGTCCGTTGTCATCAACTACCACACGATAGGCAAGAACCTGTCTGCCTTCTTCGGGGCGTTCGTCATTGTCATCGGCGTTGCGGCGCTGTTGTTTTCAAGTCTGTATTACCTGCCGACGACATACCTCATGATAACCGCCATCGCGAGCTTTCTCCTTGCCGCTGCTTTCAGCTATGCGGTTGAGGGAAGGGAGCGGATGTTTATAAAAAGGACGTTTTCCCAGTATATGGACAAGACCATCGTCGACTATGTCCTTCAAAACCCCGAGATCGTCAAGCCTGGCGGCAAGAAGGCCCGCGTTACCGTCCTTTTTGCGGACATAGCGGGATTCACGACCATTTCCGAACAGAATACGCCCGAAGATACAGCCCTCATGCTTCACAGGGTCCTCAATGAGCTTACCGAGGTCGTCATCGAGGAGAAAGGGGTCGTCGACAAATATATCGGGGACTGTATCATGGCATTCTGGGGAACGCCGCTCGCGCTGCCGGAGGATGAAGTCAACGCCTGCCGCGCTGCGCTGCGCTTTATCGAGGCAATTTACGGAATAAACGCCGTTTTTGCCCTGGAGGGGATCTCCCCGATAGCGATTCGGGTGGGGCTCCACACGGGAGATGCTATCGCCGGCAACATGGGCAGTATGCGCCTCTTTGATTTTACTGTCGTCGGCGATACGGTCAATCTTGCATCGCGGCTGGAGTCGGTGAACAAAGTGTTCGGTACGCGTGTTATAACAAGCGATCCGACGCTTGCGGGAACGCACGGGCTTTTCCTCACGCGCAGCCTCGGACCTATCGAGGTCAAGGGGAAATCCGAACCTGTCGTTATTTATGAACTCATGTCCGTTCAAGCCGATGCAACCTCCTCGGATGTGAGGAAGGCCGCGCTGTACACGGAGGCCTTTGCCCTCTACAGGGATGGAAAGTTCACAGAGGCCATACATCATTTCGAAACCGTGCTTTCCGAATTTCCCGATGACGGCCCGTCGCTTTTCTACAGGAAAAGGGCTGAAAACCTCAAAGGTGCTTTTCCTTTGACAAAAAACTGGGATATTATTAAAATGACGGAAAAATGAAGAGAACCCTAACATTTTCGACTATTTTTGTATTTGTTGCGTTGAGCGTGCTTGCTGAGACCGTGACCGTGATCACCAGGGACAATGCCATCCGTGAATACGCGAAGTTCTTCGCCCCGGTCAAGGCGAATGTCCGGTACAACGACAGGCTTGAGGTCCTGGCGACCCAGGGTGACTGGTATAAGGTCAAGTACGGCCCGTCGATCGGATACATCCATAAGAGCGCCGTGGAACAAAGGGTAGCCGCAATGTCCGCATCGTACCCGGGCAAGAGGTCTTCCGTAAGCCAGAGCGAGGCCGCGCTTGCCGGAAAGGGGTTCAATCCCCAGGTCGAAGCGTCGTATAAGAACCAGCACCCGGAGATGAAGTTTTATCTGGTGGACAGTATCGAACGTTACGTGGTCCCGGACCGTGAGGTAGCCCAGTTCATAACAAACGGGGGGTTGCGGCAGCCATGATGAGGAAATTGAGCCTGTTCCCCGCCGTGTTTGTCATGCTCGCCCTGTTCGCTTCGTGCGATACGACCGGCTTCGGGAACATCTCGCAGCATATCGGGACGGCTATGACCGCCGTCGACGCCACCTCAAGCGCCGCCCGCCCGATCTCGGAAGAAGAGGAATACTATGTCGGGCGTGCCGTAGCGGCCAAAATACTCGGCACTTACAAGCTGTCGACCGACGCGCACCTGACCCGGTATGTCAACCTGATCGGCAGAACGGTCGCGCTCGGCTCGGACAAACCGTACACGTATGGCGGCTATCATTTCGCAGTCCTCGATACGCCGGAGATAAACGCCTTCGCCGCACCCGGCGGGACCATCTTCATCACCGCGGGCATGGTCCGGACAACAGCGAACGAGGATGAGCTCGCTGCGGTCCTTGCCCACGAGGTCGCTCATATCGGCAAGCGCGACGGCATCGCTGCGATCAAGAGCGCACGGTGGACACAGGCCCTGACGCTCATCGGGACGACTGCCGCCAAGAATTACACGTCATCGGAGATATCCCAGCTGGTAAGTATTTTTGAAGGAAGCATCGACGATGTCTTCAAGACTCTCGTCGTGAACGGGTACGGCCGGTCCCAGGAATACGCCGCCGATGAAACGGCAGTTATGACACTCGCCAGATGCGGGTATGATCCGAAGGCCCTGGTCTCCTTTCTCAAACGCCTCGAGCAGCGGGGGAAATCGTCCGGCGGGGGGATCATGCAGACACACCCCGGCACCGCAGACAGGATAGACAACATCTCCGGGAAGATTCCGGCGACGGGCGCCATCCATCCCAGGGCGATCGAGGCCCGCACCGCGCGGTACAACCAGAGCGTGCGATAATCTTACAGCTTTCTTCTTAAATCGCTTCGAGGAGTTCCGGGTGCAAAAACTCTTTTTTTTCATTCTCTTCCTGATGGTCCCGGCCGCACTTTTCGGGGCCGCCGCCCAGTGCCCGCGCTACAGCGTCATGATGGAAGGCACGACGGTATTCATGGGCGTCTCCTACACGGAACGGGTATCAGCCCACAAGGTGGGGGCTGGCGCAGGCTACAACGGCCGCTGGAAGGTCGATCTTTTCGAGCAGGTGATAACATATCCCCGGCCGGTCGGAATGCCCATCTCCACCGATGATATCCACGATCTCGGCAACGGGGTCACGATGCGTTCCGTTTGCGTCTGCACGGGCAACAACATCATTACCTGCCGCAGCACATCAAACACGATGTTCCTCGAGGTCATCAACAACCAGGTGCGCATGGAACGCACCGTACCGTGGCACGGAAAGGTGACGGGAAACACAATGTCCTGGAAGTTTGACCTTGCGAGCCCGACCGAACCTGTTGTAACGGGGACTATCGCCGAGGCGCCGAAGGAACCCGTTGAGCTCACTATAATCGAGCCGAAAGACAGGGCCCGCTACGTCTATGGGATCTTGAACCCGACACTGGAATTGAAACTTGAAGCAAAGACCAAACCGGAGCATTATGCCGATTCGGTGGAATGGACCATCCCTGCAATGAACGGGGTCACGCGCACCATTCTTCAAGGGGCCCCGACAGGCCGGAAGCTTGATGTCATCTATAAGAATTTGCCGAAAGACAACGATCAGTTCGGAAAGAAAAAGGTGACTGCCACGCTCAAGGTGGGGTCATGTACCGCCACTGAAACCCGCGAGGTCAGGTTTTTCTTCCCGAGAGATGCGAAGAACAACCCCGGTGGTGAATACTACAACTGGTTTTATTACTGGAAGCAGACGCCTGCTGCAAAACCCTTTGGACAAACGATCAATATCGAGTTCGGAGGAACGCAGTTCGATGTATGCAAGGACTTTCACGTCCCGGCGATGTTCAAACCGGCCTATATGTACAAGACGATCCACATCTGCGACCTCACCGCGAAGCTCGATAACGCCTTTGCAATGACCTTTCCATCGGTAAAACGCAGCGTGCCAAAGACGGTAACGGTAAAAGAGTACAGAACGACACGCCATATCGATACATTCGCGGTCATAGTCCGCCACGAATATATCCATTTCAGCGCCTATCACAACTGGCGCCAGGGAAAGACCATGGCGCAGATGGAGGCGCAGGACAAAGACCTCGACGGCATTCCCGACCATCTCGAACCCGGCATGGAGTTCGACCCGGACAAATTCCAGACATACTGGGGCTGGGACCCGCAATGGAAGAAGATCGGGGGAGATGAAGAATTCCTCGCATACGAGGCGATGTACGATTATAAAGACGGCACGTACGACGCCTACGACTGGGCAAAACCGGGGAAAAACTGGCCTTAAGTCCCGCGCCGGGCCCCGCATATCCCTTACTTTCCGGTGTCAAATAATCCTATCTATTTAACGGGAAATTCCGTACACTAATTGCCGATAAAATTTTTACGAGAGGAAAGCGTACGTGGATAAGCTTTCAGACAAGAAATACCCTTCCGTACGGGACATCACCGACACAGAACGGATCAGCATGGTCAAAGAGATGTTTGCGACCGTCACGAAAAAATATGACTTTCTCAATCATTTCCTGAGCCTGAGGCGCGATGTCGCGTGGCGCCGGTTCACGTGCAAAAAGATGAAGTTCAGCGGCGCGGGCCGGCTGCTTGACATCGCATGCGGCACCGGTGATCTTTCTCTCGAAGCGGCGAAGAAGCATAGCAATGTCGATATCACGGGCATTGATTTCGTTTATGAAATGCTCGAGGTCGGGAAAAAAAAGATCGGGCATAAGGGCCTTGGGCGCCGCATTACCCTCATGCAGGCGGATGCCATGGAGCTTCCGTTCCGGGACAACTCATTCGACGTTGCCGCCGTTGCCTTCGGCGTCAGGAACATGCCGGACAGGGAAAAAGCCCTTCAGGAGATGCTCCGGGTCGTGGTTCCGGGAGGCTCCGTCATGGTGCTGGAGATGACCTTTATCCGGAACCGTATGTTTAAGATAATATACCACATCTATCTGAATTATCTCCTTCCCCGCCTTGCGAAATACTTCTCGCCCAATCCGGCCGCATATCATTACCTGGCCGATTCCATCATGAACTTCCCGAACCCCGACGCCTTCGCCGCTATGATGGAGGCAGCGGGAATGGTCGATGTCAGAAAATACCCGCTCACCTTCGGCGTGACGTATCTGCATACGGGCACGAAACCTCGGTAAAGAATACGGGCTATAGGCGATGGGCGATAAGGAAGCGCCCGGATGATGGGTGATGGGAAACCCGGGGTGAGAGTCCCGTTGCCTATTACCTGCTTTATCTCCAATGCGGCGGCAGCTTCCTGTTGCATTCATTGCCGGATGCTTTACACGTCTCGATTCCCCCGTCCGACGCGCATTTCCACTTGCACATTGTACCGGATGAGCTGTCGTTGTATGTGCCCGACAGGCCCGACCGGGCAACGGAGACGATGCGCTGGCAGACCAGGCCGCCCGATGCATCCCTGCCGCATCTATATGACTGTTGAGCAGCGCCTGCCGACGATGCCATGATTACAACAAGGCCTGCAAAAATAAGGGCCCATAGATGAAAACGTTTCACGCTTCCTCCCCTTCAGAATTTCCACCGTATTGTTTTGCAATAAGTGTTCCACGTGAGAAAGCGTAATTGACACGCCCGGGGCGAAATGATATAAGCGTTTGAAATATGGAACATTCCCCTTCCTCCGGCAACAATTTTATCATGACGACGTACCGCATCGAGAACCTCTCCGACTCTATTTTTGCCTTTTCCATGACACTCCTTGTCATGAATTTCACCTTCCCTGCCGGAGGGTTCCTGGTCAGCGACAGGCAGGTGACAGAGTTTTTCCTGAAAGAGATCTACAAATTCGACCGCTACGTCCTGACGTTTATCCTGCTCGCTATTTTTTGGATCAACCACCACCAGCAGTTCCATCACATCAAGCGCACCGATCGCCGTTTTCTCTGGATACAGATTGCAATACTTCTCTTCATTGTCATGGTGCCCTTTACCGCGGCATGGATGAGCGCATACAGCAACCTTCACATGACAAATCTCGTGTTCGACGCGAACCTTTTCATCCTCGGTTTTTTGTTCCTGGTAAGCTGGGTCTACGCCACGCACAAACGGAGGCTCGTGGAGGACAACCTGGACCGCCGGTTCGTCCGCCACGGCGTGATGCGGTCAATTATAAGCTGTTTTTCCGCCCTGGTCGCAATAGTTCTGGCCTGTTTTCATCCCGGGTGGAGCAACTATGCTTTTATTCTTACGCCGGTCCTGATGATGGTCGTGCCCCTCGATAAAAAGCGGCCGGCATCGTAGCCAAGCAGGAAACGTTTCCCGAGGCCGTGTACCGGCGGGCGCAGCAGAACCGGTCATTGAGCGGCGTCCCGGGTTTTCCCCCTGCCCCCCATAAAACCGTATCCCGTGCCGATCGCATCACACGCTATGTGATAGCTGCGCATGAGAAAGACCATCGCCGGTATTGCAATCACCGCAGGAGCCACGACAATAGCGACAAACAAACGGTAAATGAACCCGTACATTTCGCCTGCAACGGTGAAGACATCCAGGCTTCCGAGGGCCGCCGTGTCACTCGCAAGATACGCTTCGACCATGTTCGCCATGGCGGAGCCATCCGTGCACAGGCTAAAAGCTGATGTCAGGACGCTGAGGATGTTGACGGCAACGACCGGGGTCAGGGCAATGGCGAAGGCCCTGACGATATTCTCGAAAAACACTTCTCTGCGGGCATCGAAGGCCATATTGACAACCGAAAAAGGGAACGTGACGCAAAATACGGATGCCCGCACGGCGGCGCTTATGATAACGCCCGTAAAGGTGAACAGGAGCAGCGTATAAAAGATAAAACCGGAGATAGCCCCGATGTTGTCGGTGGTCAGATCCTTTACGATCTGCAGGATGCTGATCATGTTCCGGGCGTCTATATTGACGCCGATCCCGCAGGTGATCACGGCCATATACTCCGATACCGTATAGCTGACAGCCATCAAGAACCCGCCAAGGGCGGTATTGAAAAAGGCAAGACAGGCAAGCGGCGGTATCACCGGCAGAAGAAAGATCAATTGGGCGAGGCGCACCCTGATCGCATCAGTCCATTTTATGCTCTGTCCGGCAAGCGGGGACGCCTCTTTAACGGCTATCAACTGCCCGGACAGCTCAAGCGACCCGGAACTGCTCTTGAGCTCTTCTTTTATTGTTGCCAGGTTTTCAAATACGGCGTCATTCCCCATCTGCTCGAAACCGGCCGATATCACGATCCTGGGAAACGCCCCGATGAAGGTTCCCGGTTTGCCGTCAACCCCTGCGAGGTAGGGGACCGGTGTGCATAATGACGCGATGATCATGAACTTGCTCCCCTGGTCCTTCAGGTAGGGGACGATATTCTCCCATCCCCTCTTATAGGCTGTGAAGATAACGCGGGAAGAGCCCATTACAAACGCAATCGCGGTGACGATGGCAGCTACCTGCTGCTCCACCTGGGAAACGAGGCCTGCAGTTTGCACGAGAAGATCTGTCGGGTCCATAGCACCTCATTACGATACGGGGACAGCCGTTCGTAAGATGATATAGCATGATAACGAAAAAAAGGCCGGGCGAATTACCCCGGCCTCGCGGTTTTTCTGTGATCGAACGAAGGATCATCTCCGCAGCGTAAACCCGCGCGGCGGATTGCCGGGATGGGTGTCGCCTCCCTGCCATTTCCTTTTGATCACGATCGTCTTGCCGTCGTCATTCCACTGCACGTGGAACGGGTAGAGCGTTCCCTGTATCTCGTTATTGTTCGTACCGATCGCGAAGGTGGCCTTCGCGGTGATCGTACCGATGGCCTGAGACAGGCGCATATCCTGCATATACTGGTTTATGACCGTGGCATTCCCGAACGTTAAAATGACGGACGCCGTATTCCCCGATATTGATCCCGAAACGGGAATGCTGCCGCCGGGTGTCTGCATGGAGCCGCTTACGTTCGACCCGGATTGGTTCAAGGTCATCTTGCCGTTGAACCGTCCCTTGGAATCGACCGCGTTCCATGTCCCGTTCAGGGTAACGGGGGTAACGGGGACATTGCGGGATGTGTACGCCCTGCCGCTTGGGGTCGGCACCGGGGGCTGGGGTTTCGTTGTCTGGGCCGTCGTCGTGGCAGGCGTCTGTGTATTGCTCCCGCCCGACAGCGCTTCCATCAGTTCGCGAAAAGGATCGGGCTGCTCCCCTTTTTTATAAACGGTCACATTATGCGACGCCTGCGCCAGCTTGACCGGTTTCGGCTGGTATTTCATCCACAACTCCGCGGTGACATAGAAGGTCCCCGGAGCGGTTGCCGGCAGATTGACCGTATCCCGGGAGGCATACCGTCTCCCGTTGACCACCCAGCTGCAATAAAGGGCTGAAGAGGGGACGTTCGTGTCGCCGACGCTCGCTGAAAGCTGAATGTTCTGCCCTACCTCGGCTGAGGAAGGGCCGCTTACCGAGACGGACCCTTTTGCCGGGTCGGGCCCGGCGGCAACGAACGCATGGCGGGCTTCCCCTGCCCTGTGCCATTTTCCGGCCATTGCCTGCCATACCACCACCTGCACGACGTTCCGGCCTGCGCGTGCCACCTTGAGTGACTGGGTATCACCATTTCCGCCGAACCTCACACCGTCGACGGACCACACATAACTGTACGCGGGTTCGTTGTCGCTTCTGCTGAGCTGTGTTATCCGCGTTTTCAGGGATATTTCGTCACCCACCTTTGACTCTCCCGGCCCGTCCACCTGGACCGAGATCCTGCGGTCCCCGGCAACAACCCGATGCGTATCTTCGCCGACAAGGATCGACTGGCGCGTGTCAGGCCGCACCACATAAACCACCAGGCTCACATTATACGTTCCCGCCGTGACCAGCGTCCTTTTGAACTTTGTGCCAGAACCGAGGACCGTGTTGTTTCCCGTCAGCCGCCATGCATATTTGAGGGACGGCTTTATGGATTCGGCCGCTTCGATCTCCGATCCGAGCTCGATCGCATCACCCGTGAATGCCTGCTCAGGCCCCGTTATTGTCACCTTTACCCTCGGCTTGAGATTGAAGTCCACGGCCACGGGGACCGAAGCCGACTTTTCGTCCTTCGGCTTGACCGCGACCTTTTTCGATTCCACGCCGAAACCCGACGCCTCGGCGGTCATCGTATATGCCCCGGGAGGGACCTCGTCGAACCGTGCCTCACCGGAATCACCCGTCGTCTCCGGCGACCGTGACGACATCCGCACCGTGGCGTTCGCGACGGGGATCGATCCCGACTTGACCCGCGCAGCAACGATGCTCAGAATGGGCTCCAGGGTGACCGGGTAGCTGTCCTCCCGTGACGGGACCAGTTCAACGGTGTCCGTGTAGGCCAGGTAGCCGTCGGCCGTGACACGGACCGCATATTTTGCCGGTTTGACACCTTTCGCCGTTACCGTACCGTCCGCCCCCGTTGTGCCGCTCAGCCTCATCTCCGCTGTGAGCGTCACGTGCGCACCGCTGACCGGCTTTCCCGAACTGTCCCTGACCTCGATCTTGATCACCCTGAGGTTCGTCCTGGTCTTTTCGACCAGTTCCCGGTTCGCCTCATCCAGGTCTTTTTTGGTTATCCCTTCATCCGACGAAAAACTGTTGTAGCCCTGATGCTTATTCATCAGTTTTCCCCAGTCCTCCGTCTTTATACCGTTCCATGCACTGTTATCGAAGCTCTTGAAATTTCCCCCGGAACCCCCGTGCGCCCACAGGTCAAAAGAATAGGGCACACCATCGATTACGGCAACCGGAGCGACATGGTTTATGTTGACGTCAAAGATGTATCCCCTGTTCAGGGCCTGCCAGCCGTCTTTGTACCCGACAACGGAATGTATCTGGCCGGGGTCGAATCCCGAACCTTTGAGGGTTTCGGTCACGGCATCGTTAAGGTACCCGCATGTCGCCGCCTCACTGTTGCCATACCTGAGGGAAGCGTCAATACGACCGATCAGGGACGTATTGGGAGTGATCCCCCTGCGGTCCAACTCTTTCGCAACCTGGGAGGCAATATAGCGCGCCTTTTCAAGTTCACCGGCCGGCGCTGTCGCCTTCAACTGTTCGCCGAATTTCTTCCAGTCCGCGGGCGTCGGCACCCGGTCCTTCAGGCCCTGCGAATCTACCGGCTGATATCCATGATCTTTTCTGACATCGGTCGGCAGGGGGCGCTCCCCGCGAGAGTGCCCCGATGCGAAAATGAAGAGCATCGCCGTGATCAATGCCAGCATAACATAATTCACGAGTCTTCCCGCGCTGTTCCCGCCGTGGTGCCGTTCCTTCATGGTCCGTCTCCTGAATACTATTTCTGCAATTCTATTGGTCTGCGTCGGGATCGATAGGCCTGCCCGTCCGGTATGATACGCTTTTCATCGTCGCGATCAGCGTCCGGTCGCCTTCCTTATCCATATAAACAGTAAATATATAGGAACCCGTCCGCTTGTTCATGGAAAGGTTTTCGCCTTCCACGACCAGAAGCGAACCCGGCTCGGGGCTCGCATGATATGTGATGGAGCAATCGAGGGCTACCGAAACATTGTTCGTATTGTTCCCGAGCACCGAGAAGGCTGCGTCCGCAAGCGAATAGATCACGGCGCCGTGCGGCCTTCCGTAAAAATTGTGCATCGCCGGCCCGAGACGCATGTGCATCCTGACCGTCGTGCCGGTCAACTCATCGAGGACGATTCCGAGCGACCGGGCATACCCGTCGTCTTCAAACAACCGTTGAACTATTTCGCAATGCTTTTCCATGCCAACCTCTCATTACCCGTCAAGCCCCATCTTGCTTTCAAAATACATGGGCCTGCCGGTCAGGGGGTCCGGAAACTCAACCGAGCGCGCCACAAGCTGAAGCGGGCGTGAAAGGTCATCCTCTGCGGAAGGCTGCGTAACGGGATAGATCCGGTCATTGATGATCGGGATCCCGAGGGCTGCCATATGCACCCGCAGCTGGTGCTTTCTCCCCGTCAACGGCTCGAGCCGGTACCGGGCTATTCCATTCTTCGCTTCGATGACGCTTATCCGCGTATACGCATTCGGCGGTCCCTGCGCCTCGTCCATCCGGAAAAAAGGGTTCCCCGCGACTATCCGGCTCGCACGCTCAACCGGGAACCTCAGGCCCGGCACATCCAATGCCAGGGCCTCGTACATCTTGCGGACACTGTGCCTCTGAAACAACGATGCATATTTCCCCCTGCTTTCGAGGTCGTGGGAAAAGATAACGATCCCCGCGGTTTCCCTGTCAATACGGTGAAGGGGAACGAGGTCATCCAGCCCGAGCTTCCGCTTGAGGCGCACGAGAAGGGTTTCCCTCAAGTACCTGCCCGACGGGACCACGGGAAGAAAATGCGGCTTATCGGCGACCACGATACGTTCATCACGATACAGGACCGATTCTTCAAAGGGTATCGGAGCCTCTTCTTCGATTTCGCGATAATAAAATATGTAGCCTCCGGCGCGGCACCGGGAGTCCGGGCTGAGCCGCGTCCCGTTCTCGTCGACGACATTCCCGTTCCCCATCCGGGAGGTCCAGGTGTCTGCCGCAATCTTCGGGAATCTTCCGGTCAGGTATTCAAGGACCGTCCGGCTGGAATTACGCATGATCCTCAGGCAGCTCGGACCCACACCATTTATCGTCGGAAGCGGTTTTTTCATAACGGTCAACCCGTACATCAGCAACTTCGGTTTTTCTGACATGATTTTATCATAAGTGATACGCGCAGTGTTGTGATATGATACGTGTAAAAAAATCTTGTATAAGTTGCGTTTTGAATGGATAATCACAGAGAGGGTTCAGGCAGGTCCTTTGAAAAGGTCAACCCCCGAAGCTATGGACCGGCCGGGCATAACACCGGACACGACAATACGGAGGCAATACATCGATATGGTCAGCACCTTAAGATCGATAGCGATCGGGCTGACATTCCTGGTATTATTCACGGGGATGGCGGATGCCCAATGGGTATTTGTCGGGCGAAAGGCCCTCGGCAAAGTAAAGCAGCTCACGAGCGAAGCGGACAACTATCAGCAATCACTCGAAGCCGGGCAAAAGAATGTCCCGCAGCAGGGTTATGACGCCGCTACGGTGCTCCTTGAAGCACCGGCAAACAAGGTCTATGCGGCGGCGATCAATATAATGCAAAAGAACAAAGATATCCGGATCACCAAGAAGGATGACAGGGCCCTCTCGATCGAATTCACACACGGTAACCTTGCTGCCGGCATGACGATATCCTCCCTCTCTGACACCATCAGCCAACTTCTCGTAGTCTCCACAAAGGCAGGTAAAGCCGATTCGTCCCTGGTTTTGAAAGCGATCCTGAGGGTATGCAATGAAATGGGGGTACACTGCCAGTCCTCGGATTAAAACGTGGTAGACGTAATAAAATTGATCGTGCATATTTTTAACATATTATTCTAATTCGAAAGGAGAATTGAGTGAAGCTACAGGAAGTTAAAGATATACTTGATGCTGAGGTTATTGTCGGAAACGACCTCTTGAATATGGAAGTAAGGACCGCATTCGGAGCGGACCTGATGAGCGACGTTCTCGCTTTCGCAAAGCCGGGGAGCCTTCTGCTTACGGGCTTGACAAATCCCCAGGTCATCCGCACCTCCGACGTTCTTGACATAGCTGCCATCATCCTGGTCCGCGGGAAAAGGCCCCTGTCGGAGACAATACAGCTGGCAGAGGAATTAAGAATACCGCTTTTGACCACGAAATTTATACTCTTTGAAGCCGTCGGTCGGCTCTATGCCCAGGGAATCCGTGGCTGCATAGAAAAGGTCGGCGAGACACGTGACCTTTCCTGAGATCATCGAACAAACCTTTGCCGTAGAAGGGGGTTTCGACAATGCCGGCCTGGTATCGAGCCAGGTAAAAGCCTTTCTTACCGGGCACAACCTTCCCAAAGACATCATCAGGCGCGTGGCCATCGTGACCCTCGAAGCCGAAATGAACATCTGCTCCTACGCACACCGTGGACATATAACGGTCCGTGTCCTGCCGCATTTTATCACGATCGAGGCAATTGACGAGGGACAGGGAATCGGCGACATCGAACTGGCAATGGTGGAAGGTTATTCCACCGCCACCGACAAGATCCGGAGCCTCGGCTTCGGCGCAGGCCTCGGGCTCTCCAATATGAAGAAATTTTCCGATACGTTCCGGCTCATTTCAGAGGTCGGCAAGGGCACCCGCGTGAAGATGCTCATCCACATCCCCAGGGAATTCCATCCGCCCAGGGGGTAATATCACTTTACGCCGTAA
>ERZ1645192.494-NODE-494-length-32666-cov-7.372175_pt1 | contig 32666 bp, 27 predicted proteins | sample MGYA00575354_ERZ1645192 | MGnify/ENA primary metagenome ERZ1645192 (study PRJEB40844, sample SAMN11349763) | freshwater sediment metagenome | isolation source: river sediment | host: Sediment | place: India: Faizupur Khadar , New Delhi | collected 2017-02-21 ...
ATGGAAATGTTTTCGTTCGTTTCATTTAAAATTTTCATTTCCAAAGATGTAAGTATTTCTTTTACTGTTTCTTTCTCAATTTCTTTTCCAATAAGCGTATTTAATCGTTTATAGGATAGAGTAACTTCTTTTTCCTTTATAATAGTAGGATATATATCGGTAATATCGGAAATTGTTCCTCCGGCAATTTTTTGGATCAAGAGTGCAGCACGTTTTAAAGCATATAGACAGATGTTTGGATCACAGCCGCGTTCGAAACGAAAAGAAGCATCAGTTTTTATTCCATGGTATTTCGATGTTTTACGTATACTGACAGGATTGAAATAAGCGCTTTCGAGAAATACATCCGTTGTTGCTTCATTAATTCCTGAATCTTCTCCTCCCATTACGCCAGCAATACACATTGGTTCAAATTCATTGCAAATCATTAAGTCATTTTCGCTGAGTTTTCTTTCTATACCGTCAAGACTTAAAAAAGGAGTATCTTTGGCAACTTTTCGGATGATTACGTGATTCCCTTTTATGTTATTAGCATCAAATGCATGGAGAGGTTGCCCCATTTCAAACAATACAAATTGAGTTATATCAACAATGTTGTTAATGGGACGAATACCAATGGCGTTTAATTTTGTTTTCAACCATTCGGGAGATTCCTCTACTTTTACACCGGCAATATGCAAACCCGTATACCTTGGACAAGCCACAGGATCTGCTATAGTAATTTGAATTATATTTTTTGGTGAATTAACAGGAAAATCGTTCACTTCAGGATAATTAAGTTTTATTTTCTCTGGATAATGCGTATTGATATAAGCCACTAAATCGCGTGCAACTCCTATATGAGAAGTTGCATCGCTACGATTAGGTGTAAGTCCGATTTCGAAAACAATGTCTGTAGTAACGTTAAAATAATGTTGAGCAGGAGTGCCAATTTCCGGATAATCACTCAACACCATGATACCTGCATGTGAATCTCCAATTCCCAATTCGTCTTCGGCACAAATCATCCCTTCGGAAACAATGTCTCTTATTTTTGATTTTTGTATAGTAAAAGGTTCTTTATTCATAGGATATAAAACAGCACCTACACATGCGACCACTACATGCTGGCCTACTGCCACATTATTTGCTCCACAAACAATTTGCAATAAGTTTTCTTGTCCAATATCAACATTAGTTACATGAAGTCTATCAGCATTTGGATGTTTTTCGCATGTTATTACTTTCCCAATACACACATTTTTTAGTCCCCCTTTTATACTTTCAAATGCATGTATTCCTTCTATTTCCAATCCAATGCCAGTAAGTATTTCTGACAATTTTTCAACACTTATATCTATATTGATATATTCTTTAAGCCAGTTATATGAAATTTCCATTTGTTTATATTATTTAATTCTTCTTGATTTTAATATATATATACGGGAATTAATATTTTTATATTTTCTCTTTTGTGTTTTAGAATAATCATTTACAGGACGTAGGTTTCCTAATTGCTTTTTGCGTCTATATACCTTATGTGTTTGATCAACTCCCATAGCTGAGAATCCGTAATTACCAGATTGTTTAAAGCTTCTTCGTATCGATGATCTTTGAAACGATGGAAAATCAAAGGCATATTGAAAGCCAAGTGAAGCATACGAAAATCCTTCAAACTTTTTATAATCTGATGCATACGCATCATATTTATCATTGGCAACCCACCGATACATGAGGTCAAACGTAAATTTCCAGTCATCAGTAATATTATAAGAAAATCCTAAACCAAAAGGGATGGAAAAGGCATACGTAAATTGCTGAGGTTTTGGTTGAATAATCAGATTGGTTTCAGAATTTGACAGAGTAGTTTTGAAAGCATACAATCCTAAGCCGGCATGAATGTTTAAATGCCAATCGTATAAATCGGTAAAAGCAAAAACATCAAATGAATTCAATAAACTAAATTCATGAGTATAATATGATTTAAATTTAAGGGATAAATCATTACTTTCATTTTGAATATTACCATATAAAGCATTGAATCTCAAATTCCAGAAAGGAAATATATCGTTGCCGATTGAAAATTGATACATAAAGTTTCTATTTTGGTAAAAATCCTTCGTAAATGGATCGCTAATCAACAATTTATTTTTTGTATTGGAGACATCTCCAAAAAAATTATTAATCCCTGCATGTAAACTCACATTCCAGTTTTTTTTCTTACTGCCATAATATTGAGCCATCCCTATCTGTACAGAGACACATATAAAACACAATATGCAGTAAATATTTTTCATTAATATATTGTATACCTTTCTAAATCTAGTTCTTTCTTAAAAATAAATTTATAATTTTATTAATCTACAAAATTAAATAAAAAAACAATGAGAAGGCGTATGTTTATTCACATTCGCAATATTAAAGTGATATAAAATTGTTTCTAACGGACGAAAACGTGGAAAAAAATGAATAAAAATAAAAAACGGAAAGATTTTTTAACATCTTTCCGCAACAATAACAATTAAATAGTACAACAAAACCAGGAGTTTTCAGAATATACTATGACTGAGTATACACATATTGAACAATTTTAAAAACTCTATCATTCGTTAATCCGGAATGTTTCTTTGCTCTTTCAATAGAATATCCTTGATTTTTATAATGTAAAAACAATCGGAATGCCAAGCATAATGATTGGATGGCATCTTCGTTTTTTATAGCCAAATTCAGATGAGAATTTATTTTTTGATTATCCCGCAAACGACACCAGTTGACAAAATCATCGAGATATATCAAAGCTTTTTCTTTTAAAAAAGAATAATATATGCTATTTTCATAGTCTTTTGATAACTGACTTAATTGATAGATGTTTGATAAACATTCTCTTCCTTTTACTTTTTCAAATTCTTGAATGACTAAATCAACAGATTTATTTTTCTTAATAAGAATTTCATTATAAATAAAAAAAGTATAAAGATTTAAATCAATTTGTATTTCGGGAAATAAATCAAAAGCTTCTCTTTGTTGTTTCACTCCTTCCATTAATTTGGTTGCCATTGTTTTTTCTTTTGCAATTTCAAAATCTAACGATTTTTGTTTTAGCTCATCCATAAGAATAGGAATCGCTTCGTTTATATTTTCAGTTACATCAAAAATACTCCAAATCAATTTTATGTATTTACTCGATAAGGGTAATCCGAAATAAGATAGAATTTCTTTTTCCGCTTTTACTTTTTGTATATATTTCTCGCCATCTTTGGTAGGACCTCCTCCAAGAGTTAACTCTGTATTTATACGATAATAATTCTTAATAATGTCCTTAATAGTGTAAATATTCTCCATAACATTTCGATATGTCATCTTATACGCTAAGGAGGATAAAAAAGTTATATTTAATTTAAAAATTTATGACTATTATAAAAAATAAATAACTTAATTTATATAAATATTTTACTTCAAATGAACATTTTTGTGTTTTTAATGTTTTTTCATATAAAATACACTAAAAAACATCAAAAAATGAATAACATAAAATTAGTCTTTATTGTAGGTGTTCTTTTATTTATTTCATGTAGTTCTGATAATGTAAAACATGAAATAGCTACTACTGCTACAGATAAAAAGAACGCTACGATAGAAACCATAATGAATCGCAGAAGTGTAAGGTCATATAAAACAGAGCAAATCAAACAAGAGGAATTAGATAAAATTTTAGAATGTGGTATTAATGCTCCGAGTGCACGTAATTTGCAACCATGGGCAATACGGGTTATACAATCGGAAGACATAATAAATAAATTAAACACTGATTTTATTAATTTCACACAAGAAAGTTCTACTTCTGCCTCTGCTAACACTTCCGAACGTCATGTTTTATTTGGAGCACCTACTTTTATATTGATAGCCGGTGATACTAATAATGCTTATGCTGAAAATGATTGCGGAATGTTGGCACAAAACATCTTACTTGCAGCAGAATCGATGGATATCGGCACCTGTGTGCTGGGAGGAATAGTTCGATTCATCAACGGTCCAAAAGGAATTGATTTCCGCGCTAAACTTGATTTGCCAAATAATTATCAGTTATTTATTGGAATAGTCATGGGATATAAAAATGAATATCCAAGCGCTAAACCGAGAGAAAAAACAAAAATTAAAATTATTTCTTAATTTATTTATTTTAAAAACTTAAATACTTTAGAGCATAAAAGGCGAGAAGCTATCCTTCTAAGATAGCTTCTCTGTTAAAACTTTTAAACCAATGAAAAAAACTCAAAATTAATTAAGCCATTCTATTTAATTTAATCATTAATCCTGATTTTAAATTAGCGGCTTTGTTTTTGTGTATCACACCTTTTTTTGCAACTTTATCAATAAGTGAATTAATTGTAGGTATCTTTGATTTTAACTCTGATGTATCACTTAAATTACGTGCTTTCTTGAGTGCATTACGCATTGTTTTTGCCCAATAACGATTTTCTAAACGTCTTTTTTCGTTTTGTCTGATTCGTTTCAGTGCTGATTTATGATTTGCCATTATTATTAATGTTTACAAAATTAATCTCTGATTTTTTAGGCTGCAAAAGTACAATTTTTTTTGATACAATATACCATTTTTTCAGAATTTTATAAAAATTATTTAAACTTTTAATACTGAAACAAATATATTTACTCCAACATTAAACTCATATATGGATGACCAAACGGAAAGCAATGAAATTCAGAGCTTAAATTTTTAATTTGATAGCCTGTTAATAATGTAGATAACAAATTAATATCAATAATCCTAACATTCGTTTTTAATTTTGGGATAGACCCTAGATTCGTTTTTATACTTTCACCGTTTTTTATCACATAATAGCCACTATTTGATATCATTTGATTATCTATAAGCGAAAAATGAAATGAAATTTCAGGATGAACTTTAGCAAAGAGATGTAACATAAAATCAGGGTCAATTATTCTTAACATTCCCTTATTACAACACTTTCCATTTTCTACACATGGATTTCTTATTATAATATCGTTTTTCGGATAAGCTTTTATAATATAATTGAGCAATGCATTTTTACTTGTTTGATTTGAAACTATCATATCTTTTACAATGATCGACTGATTATTTTGTGAAATAAAACATAATCCATAGATTACATTCTCTTTACAAACAGTTATTATTTCACCTTTTTCCAATGTATAAAAAGTAATGATAGCATCAAAATCAGCACGATTTTTTTGAACACAGAGATTTTGTTTTAAAAAATAAGCTGTATAAAAATGGAAGGCTGTATCAATATTTTTATTTTCTGAACATACCGGAATAATTTCGTAATCATTGAAAGTATCATAACCTGTATAGGATTGCAAAACTTGATTGCTGTATTCAAAAGTTTCTGAATAGCCTAATTGCTCATAATATGCAATCAACCAAGGTTCTTGCGGAATTAATATACTAATTGGAATATTTCTTTTTTGCATTTCATAAAAAGCAAATGTAAGTAACCGTTTCATAATTCCCTTTTTTCGGAATGCCGGCAAAGTAGCAGCCCCTGAAATATAAGCAGTTGGAACAATGTGATGATAATATGTAAAATGATATGGCAACATTTGAAGACAAGCTACAGCCTTTCCATCTTCAAGATATACGAGTGTGTTTTCGTTTTTGTATTTTGTATCGAAATAAAAGTCGGTAAAGTTTTCCGAATCATCTGGAAAACAAATTTTCCAGATTTTTTTTACCTTTACTTTTAGGATATCGTCAGCATAAACAATCATAGATGTTTATTTTAAAGTAGCTAGGTATTTTTTTAATAGAATAGACGGATAATAAGAAAGTTTAGCCTGACGTAAACCGGGGTCATTGACATCTTCTTCTCGATTAACATATAAATAGTTTTGCATTTCATGTTCTACAAATTGTTGATTAATCATTGCATAAGAGCCATGATATTCTTTTAATGCTTTTTCAATTTGTACATCAAATACTTTATTGTTCAATGCTTTACCGAGTGTAAAAGCTACTATTCTCCCTTCAACACGTAATACGCCCCCTTTCATATCTAATCGATCAAAAATGCTCAATGCTAACTCAGCAGCACAGCTTTCTTGTTCCATTAAACAATTATCCGGGCCACAATCGTTTTCTTCTATCCATAATTGAAGTACTTCCAAACACTCCGGAATGTCATCTTTGGTAAGACCCGTATAAGAATACTGGTAGTTTTTTTTAAATCTATTAATATGATTACGTTTTGCTTGATATTTCTTACCTTTTAAATGCAATAAATTATCAACAAGATATATATAGTCAAAATTATCACGTTTTTCTTCAAATTCAAATTGATTTGGGTATAGTGATTCCAATACATTTTTCATTTCATCGGTCAGGTACACCATTTTAAACGTTTGTTTATTTTTTTTTGCGAATATTATTAATGTATCTATTGCCGTTTTAACATCCCCTTTCCCTATTGGAAAATTATATAAAGGAGAATCTTTATCTTTCAAGACAGCAAGAATCAGCATATCATTAATAAATGTATAATGTGGTAAAAAGACTTCGTTCCACAGTATCATATTGGAAAAACTCCAATTACATAAAAGGTGAGGATTTTCATATAAACGAGGCTCTAAAAGAGATTTATCAGATAAAGTTACGGGAATAAATTGAAGCATAAAAAGATTAATATAATAAAACTTTTATTAGTAAATACTTTTAAAACGCGAAAATTTCTATTTTGTTTACTCATTACCTTAAAAAGTGCTACCTTTGCAAATACATAAAAAATCAAAAAGATTAAGGCTAATTGTCAAATAATGAATAAAAAAGAAGGAATAAAAAAGCAATACCCTTCATCGGAGAAAGTGTATATCAAAGGGAAACTATTTGATATTCAAGTTCCCATGAGAAAAATAACACTATCCGATACCATTGAAATCGTCGAAAATAAAACTATTTTTCATCCAAATGCCCCGATTTATGTATATGATACAAGCGGTTTTTACACAGATGAACATATAGCTGTTGATTTAAAGAAAGGCTTAAAACCGATACGGGAAGCTTGGATATTAGATCGTAAGAATGTTGTAAAATTAGACACATTATCATCAGAATACGGACGAAAGCGATTGGAAGATAAAAGTTTGGATCATCTTAGGTTTGACCATATTCGCATGCCTTATAGGGCAAAACAAGGACATGGAATTACACAGATGTATTATGCTAAAAACAACATTATCACTGCGGAGATGGAGTATGTAGCTATCCGTGAAAATCAAAATGCGGAATCAATGGGCATACAATCACACATTACACCTGAGTTTGTCCGTCAGGAAATTGCATTCGGTAGAGCCATTATTCCTGCAAATATTAACCATGTAGAATGTGAGCCTATGATTATAGGCGATGCCTTTCTGACAAAAATAAATACCAACATCGGGAACTCTCCTACTTCATCCAATATTGACGAAGAAGTAGAAAAATCATTATGGAGTTGTTATTGGGGAGGAGATACTTTAATGGATTTATCAACCGGAGCCAACATACATGAAACTCGAGAATGGATTATAAGGAATAGTCCTGTTCCTATTGGTACTGTTCCTATTTATCAAGCACTTGAAAAAGTTAATGGTATTGCTGAAGCATTAACATGGGAAATATACAAAGACACTCTCATTGAACAATGCGAACAAGGAGTTGATTATTTCACCATTCATGCAGGTTTGTTAAAGAAGTACATACCTTTGGCCGCAAAACGATTAACCGGTATAGTTTCCAGAGGTGGTTCTATAATGGCAAAATGGATGTTACATACTAAAAAAGAGAATTTTTTGTTTACCCATTTTGAAGAAATTTGTGAAATATTAAAAGCTTACGATACAGGAGTTTCATTAGGTGACGGATTGCGTCCGGGGAGTATCTATGATGCCAACGATGCGGCTCAATTCGGTGAATTGAAGACTATTGGCTTGCTGGCGAAAAAAGCATGGCAACATGATGTACAAGTTATGATTGAAGGACCAGGACATGTACCTATGCATAAAATAAAAATAAATGTTGACAAACAAAAGAAACTTTGTTTTAATGCTCCGTTTTATACCTTAGGCCCTTTAGTTACTGACATAGCCCCTGCTTACGATCATATTACATCTGCTATAGGAGCTTCATTAATAGGATGGTATGGAACTGCAATGTTATGTTATGTTACCCCGAAAGAACATTTAGGACTCCCTGATAAAGAAGATGTCCGGACAGGAATAGTTACCTATAAAATAGCCGCCCATGCAGCAGATATTGCCAAAGGGCATCCTACGGCTCAAATACGAGACAATGCGATGAGCAAAGCAAGGTATGAATTTCGTTGGAAAGATCAATTTCATTTGGCTTTGGATGCACAAAAAGCAATGGAATATTTTAAAACCCGTGAAGGAGCTGACGAAAAAAGCTCGCATTATTGTACAATGTGTGGACCTAATTTCTGTGCTATGAGAATTTCTAAAGATTTAAAAGACTGTATAAATGCTAAAATAAAAAAATAATTATTGTTTGATTCTGACCGAATATTTATAAAGGATTCTTTTCACCACAAATAATATAAATTGTATCTTCTTCTGTTATTTTTTTCGTGTTAAATTCTTCACACATTTGCGGATTATCAATGCTCTTTTCATATTCATTAATAATAGTTTCTCCTTTATATTCTTTACAAGTGCATTCATGTTCTTCACAGGAAACAAATAAAAAAACACATAATAACAGTAAGATTGTGTTTATCTTCATCTATTATCTTTATTTAAAATTACGGCAAAATTACATTATTTTTCGGCTTAAGTTTTAAATCTTTGAAAAAATAAAAAAAATCAAACTCAAGAAGAATATATTTCTCAAGCATACAATAAATTATGCAGCATATCTTTCTTCTTATTTTTTAGAAAAAACGCACTTATTAAATCATCTGTTCCGGTTTTACCCATTCACAGAACTGTTCTTTTGTTACTAAATTCAAGGCGATGGCAGCATCTTCCAATGTTAACTGATTAGCATCGGCATATTGAACAATTTTCGCTGTATTATAATATCCGATATGCGGATTTAAAGCTGTTGCCAGCATAAGTGAATTATGAAGATGTTTTTCAATTGAACAAATGTTAGGAGTAATTCCTTCTAAGCAATTTTTTGTGAATGAAAGGCACATATCTGATAACAAATGAATTGACATTAAAATATTATAAGCAATCATGGGCATAAAAACATTTAACTGTAATTGACCTTGCATACCTGCGATGGTAATCGCATGGTCATTACCTATAATTTTTGCACATACCATACACATCGCCTCACACTGTGTAGGATTTACTTTCCCCGGCATAATAGAAGATCCAGGTTCGTTTTGTGGGAGATTTATTTCACTTAAACCACAACGTGGTCCCGATGCGAGTAAACGTATGTCATTGGCTATCTTTGTCAGACTTACCGCTAATTGTTTCAATGCTCCCGAGGTTTCAACAAAGGCATCCTGTGAAGCAATTGCTTCATATTTATTTTCAGCAGCAATAAATGTTTGTTTAGTAAACATATTGATATAATTAACACAAATTCTATCGTAACCTTTAGGCGCATTAATCCCTGTTCCAACTGCAGTACCACCAATAGGCAAATGTTGAAGGTGAAGTAAAGTATTTTTTAATGCACGAATACCAAAAGTCAATTGAGAAGAATAAGCTGAGAATTCGCTTCCAAGACGTAAAGGAGTAGCATCCATGAGATGCGTTCTTCCAATTTTTACTATATCTTTAAACTCTTTTGCTTTGAGAGCCAATGAGGCTTCCATTGTTTCTAAAGCAGGGATACACTTCTCCGTTAAAAGAATATAAGCTGCTAAACGCATAGCCGTTGGAAAAACATCATTAGTAGATTGAGATTTATTTACATCATCATTGGGAGAGATAAATCGTGTAGTATCATCCAAAGAACCTTTTAAAAGTAATTCTGCTCTATTTGTAATTACTTCATTGATATTCATATTTGTTTGAGTACCAGACCCTGTTTGCCAAACAACCAGCGGAAAATGTTCCATTAAATCTAGATTACTAATTTCATCACAAACCTGAGCAATTATATTTCTTTTTTCCTCACTTAAAACGCCTAATTCACAATTAGCATAAGCTGCCGATTTTTTTACTATTGCTAACATTTGGATAATTTCCTTGGGCATATGAATATCTCCGATTTTAAAATTCATCAAGGAACGTTGTGTTTGTGCTCCCCAAAGTTTATCGCTTTGGACTTCAACTTCTCCCATGCTGTCAAGTTCTATACGCTTTTTCATAGCATTATTTAATAAACAATATTTTACCTGCTTTTTTTTCTTTCCCTGTAATATCAGAAACGAACACAAAATAAACTCCTGAGCTTGCTTTTGTTCCATCAAAGCGAAATCCGTTCCATGTAGCTGTTCCTCCCATAGATTTGGTTCTATATACCAAGCTTCCGAATGCATCAGTAAATTTAACTTCCGAATTTTCTTTTAATCCTGTAATCGATATGTATCCGGAAAAATTTTCTCTTACTGGATTAGGAAAAATTTTAATTTCTTCATAATCATCTTCCCCATCCGTTGCTGTGTAACGAAAAGAAATTAATCCTTTATCTGTTGCAATAAAAATCTCTCCTGTTCGGCCATCAATATCTATATCTGTAATACAATTCGATAGCAAGGGACTATTATCTGTTGTAAAATGTAATAATTCGGTTTCTCCATCTTCCGAAAGCAAAAAAATACCGGCATTATCGGTTCCTATCCATTTTCGATTACCTCCATCAACTTTTATACATTTGATTATTTCATAATTTAATAACAATTCCGTAAGACTATCCATTTGTACCCGTGGTGCGTAGGGAAGTATCCCCGGATTATTTAATAATTGTGAAGGAGAATAATAAACTTTTATGCCTTTGTTCGTTCCTATCCAAATCTTTCCGTCTTTATCTTCAGCCAAGGAATAAATATAATCAAAAGAGCCTTCTGCCTCAGAAAGAGAAGTATTTAATTTAACTAATTGATCGTCGGCTGTATTTAAAGGCGTACCGGCAGGATTGAAAATTAAAAGCGATGTTTCTCTATTACCAGTCATCCAAATCCATCCACGACTATCAATCAGCATATTCCCTACAATTTCGCCGGACGTATAATAAATATTAAAGGATTGCCATGTGCCGTCATTCATACGTACCAAAAGCGGATTCGTAGATTGTGAATGTAACATCCACAGATTAAAATTGTTATCAAAAGATAATGCATTAATTTGAACTCTGTTACCATATTTTTCCATTGGAGCGTTAACATCATTATAAATGTTAATCACTTTACCGTCTTTAATATGCAGCAATCCTGAAATATAAGACGCCACAAACATTTCTTTTGTATTGTTAGGGTTAATTATAATGTCCAAAGCATCATGCGCTTGCTGAGAACTAAAAAATAAATCATCATACAAAAGATTATTCCATTTTTCGTTTTCAAACAAGCTGATATTTATTGGCATCCAAAGCGGTACCCAATCGGAATAGGCACCGGGAACACTTGCTAAAACAGATTGAGAAATATTAATAGACCACACCGCATCTGTTGCTGGTCCTGGCAAAGAATAAGCCATTGATCCATCTGATGTTTGACATATTAAACCTTTATTTTTATCAGCAATACAAATATACCCCCATTGATTACAGATTGCATTTGCGGGAAAGAACGATGCACAAGAGTTGTCCATACTTAAGGTAGCATTTGAATATTTGTAAGCATTTGCTCCCCAACCCCTTGTTATGACTAAACGATTATTGACACTATTGATATTTCGTATTTCCTCAAATCCAAAAAGACTATCTAAGTCCCACTTCCCATTTTGAAAGACATAAACCAAATCAATAGTTTTTAATACCGTTGTATCTAATGTAAATGAAGAGCTATCTTCATTAAAAAGTGTATCTATTTGCAAAATGGAGGCATCAGTAACTGTATAAACGTTTTGCTCGAAAGATTCAATGAATGAATAATTTTTTGTTCCTATAGGGCTTTCTGTTATTTTTCTCCATGAAGAAAATTGAGCTATTGCAACATTATGTAAATCATTTATATAAATCCCTTGAGTAGTAGCGGTAAAAATGGTGTCATTGTTTATGCACACATCATTAACCGCAAACGTTTGACCATTTACTTGAAAAAACCATGTGTCTTTTATCAATCTATTTTTTAAATCCAGAATTACAATTCCGAATCCACATGCCAGATACGCATAATCTCCTTCACAATGAATATTATAGATAGATTTATCCCCGCTTATTTGTTTGTTTGCAATATAAGGAATGTTATATATATTACCGTTATTGTACAAATCAATATTTGAATTTAGATAGCAAATAATGAGCGTATTTGTGTTTTTACTTACTTCGATTGTTTGGATACCAATATCATTTAATCCTTCAAGGACTCCTAACCGGTGCAATGTTTTGTCTTCAAGATTCATGTAAAATAATGAATTCATGCTTGCCACATAAACTATATCGTTTAAAATTGCAATATCCTTACTTTCAGTATAGTTATAATGTGTGCGCCATTCACCTATGGCAATTGGTCCTTGTGAATAAGTAAAAAATGATATAAAAATAAGGATAACAATATTAAAAAATTTTAAATTCATATGGTAGAATTCTTATATATAAACTGTTTTAAATAACTAAAAAAAATAAAATTTATTGTTTATTTCTTCGCTTTGCTGAAGCAAGTGCGCAATATTTTGTATGAAAAACAAAAAAAATATCATATTTGTATCAATAATTGTTAATTTATTCAGATTTGCTATATTAATTTTCGAACATTATAAAAGAAATATTTTGTTGAAATCTGTTTTACAAAACGATAATGTTTTTTACGCGTAATAAAAAACTAGATAAAAATAATTATACATAATAAAAAAAGTTGTACTTTTGCAGTTCAAAAAATCATGGTGGACATAGTTCAGCTGGTTAGAACGTCGGATTGTGGTTCCGAAGGTCGTGGGTTCGAATCCCATTGTCCACCCAAATTTTTTTTTTATAATTTAATAATTGTATTAAAAAAAAATATACTTTTGCACAATTTTAATATAGAATAGAAATAATTAAGAATACAGGACGATAAAATGAAGGCAGAGATTCATCCAAAAGAATATAGATTTGTTGTTTTTAAAGATATATCTAATGATATGGCTTTTCTATGCAAATCTACAGTGAAGACAAAAGACACCATTGTTTGGGAAGACGGCAAAGAATATCCTTTAGTTAAATTGGAAATATCCAATACATCACACCCATTTTTCACCGGAAAAATGAAACTTGTGGATACTGCAGGACGTGTAGACAAATATTTAAATAAATATAAAGCCCGTTTTGATAAAGAGAAAAAGTAGTAGTTTTTTTTCATAGTTTTCAGGGGTTCTCTTCGGAGAACCCCTGTTTTTTATGCTGTAACAATATAAAAAGGAGATATTAAAATCTCCTTTTTATAAATATTGATTAAACGTTATAAACGACCTCTATTTTGGTATAACAACACCTTCAATTTTAATATCTTCTGTCTTATTTTTAGCATTCGTATAAACAGTTATGTTTTTACTAAAAAATCCTTCTCCTTCAGTAGCGTTATAAGATATTTTTATTGTTCCTGATTTTCCCGGCAAAAAAGGTTCTTTTGGATAGTCAACTTCAGTACAGCCACAAGAAGTATAAATACTTGAAATAATCAAAGGCTTATCACCCGTATTTGTAAAAATTACGTTCATTGTTTTAGTTGTTCCTACTTTAATTTCTCCAAAATTGATGAGTGATTTGGATATCGTAAAATATGACTTTGGTTTTTCCGCATTGGATTGTGCTATACCTGAATTCATCCATAAACAAAGAAAACTAATTGATAATAAATGCAAATGTTTTATCATTATAGTATATTTTTAATAGTCTATATATATCAAAAATAAAGCCAAAATATAAAACGATTATTTGTCTTCTGGTTTAACCTTTTCAAAATGATATCCAAAAGTAGGTAAGAAAGGATTTCCTAAAATATTTTTCAAAAAATCTATATATGTATCTGTAAAGGTAAACTCGTTGGTATTATAATAAATATCTTGTAAAGGTTGATTTCCGATAGATCCCATATCAATGCTTGATGTATTGTATTCTTCTAATTCTTCTTTTTTAACAATTTTATTCATTACGGGCATTTTACCATAATCTTCACGTAACAATAAATCCAACACTTTATCAGCAAGCGTAGAAGTAAGCATGGCATCATATTTACAACATTCTCCTGACCGTGGATAATAACCTGATATTTGTGAGCGAGCAGAAATTCCCAATCTATTTGAAATTTCTGATGCGATAACACCACTAACACCACCGAAGCGTTTATGTCCGTATTCATCCGTTTCAGCACTTGCATATACCATATTTAATTGCTTACATGTATCGTCCCACCATCTTACTCCTTCAGATACGGCAATGATTAAGTTTTTCTTTTCATTATATTTTTTCTTAACCATTTCAAAAAAAAGTTCTTTATTCTCCTTTGTCATTTGATGTTCCGGTATTAAGGATAATTCAGCGCCACCAAAAACAGCACTTCCTGTTAACCATCCTGCATCTCGTCCCATTACTTCTACCACCATAATGCGTTGATGTGATTCGTTAGTAGATCGCAAATGACGCACCATCTCACTAACTCTTAATGCTCCTGAAGGAAAGCCAGGACAAAGTACCGCTTCTATCGCTTTATTTTGGAATGTATGAATAGTTCTTGTACGTAAATCATTATCGATCGTTTTTGGAAAACCTATTACCGGAATTCCTTCTTGTTCATACAATCGTTTAGCTGCACCGTTGGTATCATCACCTCCAATGGTAATCAAAACATCAATTTTATATCTTTTTAAATTATTAATAATTTGAGGAATTCTTGATTCAGGATTGTTCTTTGTTGGGAATGGATTGGTTCTACTGGATAAAAGTGCAGTTCCTCCATAGATACCGTTATACGGTTGATTGGTCAAATCTACAATATCGCCATCGCCTAATAATCCTTTCCAACCGGCACGAATTCCATACACTTTATAACCTAGAATTAATGCTCTGTTTCTGATATGTTCGATACTTGAATTTATAGCAGGAGTATCGCCTCCTCCCGATAAAATAGCTAAAACTTTGCCTTTGAAAATTTTTTCTGCACGTTGCATAGTAACTTATTTTTATATTCTACAAAATTAGTATAAATTTTAATAAGAAAAGCAATTTAACTCCCAAATAGCATTAAAATTCTTCAGATTCTAAAATCGACCTGATAGATAATTCATTATATAAATTATCACAAACAATCAAAAAAATGCAAATAGTATACATTTGCTATTGATTTTTATTATAATTTTGAAAAATATTAGATGCAGTAATATTTTTACTGCGTTTTAGAACATTAGTATTTATAAAACAGGAGGTTATTATGAATGAAATAAAAGGATCTCTACGATATTCGGATGAGGAATTGCAAGAATTTAAAGAATTAATTCTCGAAAAACTGGAGCAAGCCAAGCAAGATATGAAAATGTATGTTGACGCCCTTAGTGGAACTACCGGGAATGACATTGCCGATACTTCTCCCACCTTTAAAGTTTTAGAAGAAGGGCAGCAAACATTGTTTAAAGAAGAAACAGGAAGACTCGCCTCCAGACTTGAAAAATATATAAGTAATTTAGAAGCCGCATTAATACGTATCGAAAACAAAACGTATGGTATTTGTAGAGAAAGCGGAGAATTAATCCCAAAAGAAAGATTAAAAATCGTACCCCATGCTACTTTATCTTACGACGCAAAGATTAATGAAAAAAAAAGTAATAAGTGAAACGAAAATCATTAATTGCTGTTAGTATCATAGTATTCATTTTACTTGCCGATCAGGTACTGAAATTTTGGATAAAAACTTCTTTTATATTAGGCGAAGAAATTGCTGTTTTTGGCTCTTGGTTTAAAATTCATTTTATTGAAAATGAAGGAATGGCTTTTGGTATTGTTTTCTTTGGAGGCTATTGGGGAAAATTATTATTAACCTTATTTAGAATCATAGCTTCCGGATGCATTATCTGGTTAATATATAAAATGATAAAATCGTATGTTTCTATGGGTCTTCTTATATGCATGTCACTGATAGCAGCAGGAGCCATTGGAAATATAATTGATTGCGTTTTTTATGGAAGAATTTTCTCTGAAAGTAATTACTTTTCCCCACCCGCCGAATTTTTGCCCACTTCAGGAGGATACGCTCCCTTTATGCAGGGGAAAGTAGTCGATATGCTTCAAATTGATTTATTTACTATAGGAAACTTCAACTTCTTCCCCGCTATTTTTAATATTGCAGATGCCAGCATCACTATAGGACTCTTTGTGATGATATTATTTTTCTATAAAACATTATCTTCTTTTATTTCTACTTTTGAAAAAAAAGAATAAAACTAAGCCCCATTTTATTTTCATTTAAAAACATTTTCAAATTCTGATTTGATGCATTTTCTACTAACCAATTGTATTACACAGAGAGATACAAATTATAGAATCTTTTTAAAATGATGAATTTTCATACTATTTGACGCAAAAAAAAGCCATTTATATATTTTTTTTTACAAATTATTTTTTTAATAAAAAAACTTATATATCTGTTTATTAAGATTATAAGTAATTTCGTATTTTTTTTAGAATCAGCCTATTACAAATAAATATTTTTTTTCTATCTGTCATTCTGCGTTTTATAAAATATTTAAAAAAAAAAATTAAATTAATGTTTTTGATATTTAAAATAATTTTATCTTTGCCAACAAGAAACAAAAAAATAATTAATTCATCATTAAAAACAATTGTAACATGACAAAAGCAGAAGTAGTAGCTGAAATAGCTAACAAAACTGGCATTGAAAAAGTAGCCGTTCAAGAAGTAGTTGAAACATTTATGTCAACTGTAAAAAACTCTTTATTAAAGAAAGACAATGTGTATTTAAGAGGCTTTGGCAGCTTTGTAGTAAAAGAAAGAGCTCAAAAAACCGGTAGAAATATTTCAAAGAATACAACTATCGTTATACCCGCTCACAAAATTCCTGCATTTAAACCTGCAAAATCTTTTACAAGTACAATTAAAACCAAATTAAAATAAATAAAGAGTAGCAACTATGCCAAGCGGAAAGAAAAGAAAGAGACACAAGATGGCAACTCACAAAAAGAAAAAACGTCTACGAAAAAATAGACATAAGAAGAAATAATCTTTTTGTGAAAAATTACCTTTATGAAATTAAACTACATATTCATAATCCTGAATATGTAGTTTGATTTTGTATATAAACATCATTTGTAGTTTTTTATAAGAATGCAGGAAAAAGAAACTCACAAAAAATTATTTGTTAATATTTCTGATTCCAATATAGAAATTGCCTTACTTGAAGATAGTAATCTTGTTGAATTTACGCGAGAAATTGTAAATAACGAGTTTACTGTAGGAGACATTTATGTTGGGCGTGTTAAGAAAATTTTACCCGGATTAAATGCGGCATTTATTGATATAGGGCATCCTAAAGATGCCTTTTTGCATTATTTAGATTTAGGAGTTAAAATTAATACTATAAACAAATTTGTAAAAAACCGTTTACAAAATCATCCAAAATACAATAATCTGGATGCATTATCTTTTGAAAATGAAATTTCGAAAAATGGAAACATTAAAGATGTGCTAACTGTTAACCAGTTAGTACTAGTTCAAATCATTAAAGAATCTATCTCTACCAAAGGACCAAGGGTCTCGGGGGAAATATCTTTAGCTGGAAGATTTTTCGTGCTTATTCCTTTTTCGAATCAAATTATGGTTTCGCAAAAAATAAAAGATGATAAAGAAAAAAATCGTTTAAAAGAAATCATTAAAAAATATAAGCCAAGAAATATAGGGGTAATTATCAGAACTGTTTCCGAGAATCAAGGCGAAGAAGAATTGCGCGTTGATATGGAAAACCTCATGGACCGATGGAATAAAGCAGTTTTAAATATCAATGGTATTAAATTTCCTAAAAAAGTCGTCAGTGAATATAATCGCATAACTTCCATGTTACGCGATCTATTAAACGACAGCTTTGAAGCTATTTATATCAATGATAGTTATAGTTATAATGAAATTCGATCCTTTATTCAAGTCATCGCTCCTGAACGTGTAGACATTGTTAAATTACATCAAAAAAATATCCCTTTATTTGAATATTATGGAATAGATAAACAGATACGAAGCGGTTTTGGAAAAATTGTAGCTATTAAATCCGGCATTTATCTGGTTATTGAACATACAGAAGCGCTACATGTGATTGATGTAAATAGCGGACATCGCATGGATGCAGGTAAAACACAAGAAGAAAATGTTTTACATGTGAATATGGAAGCTGCTATCGAGATAGCTCGACAACTGCGTTTACGAGATATCGGAGGAATTATTGTTATTGATTTTATAGACATGCATACCTCAGAAAATCAAAAAATTCTTTATAATACACTTAAAGAAGAAATGAAAAAGGACAGGGCATGTCATACAATTCTACCCCCCAATAAATTTGGATTGGTTCAATTAACCCGACAAAGAGTCAGACCTTCAACCGATATTGAAGTAAAAGAAAAATGCCCCTCCTGCCAGGGAACAGGAAAAATAAAACCTCCCCTACTCTTTATTGATGAAATTGAAAGTAATCTTCAATTTTTAGTTGAAAAACAACAAGAAAAAGAGTTAAACCTTATTGTACATCCTTTCCTTTATGCCTATTTAACCAAAGGTTTTTTTAATATAAAGCGTAAATGGAAAAAGAAATATAAATGTCATTTAACAATTAATTACGATGCCTCTTATAATTTTCTGGAATATCGTTTTTTTAACGATACTTTAGGTGAAATAAACATGTGGACATATGTATATAATAAATAAGGAAGCGTTTAGATTAATGATTGCCTTTTATTTTTAATTTCTTCCACATATTACGTTTTATTCTTTGAATAACAAAGGGTGGAACAAGCAACACAAAACACACACTAACTTTAGCCAGAAATCCCGGAATATATAAAAATTGCTTTTTAAACATAGCAGAGAGACTCTTTTTCGCTAAGGCATGCGGACACATCATTACTCCTGTTTTTAGAGCTAAACTTCTATGCTTTTCACTCAAATTATATAAATCGGTATCAATAGCACTTGGACAAACAACGCTTATATTTACATGATAATCTTTCATTTCATAACGCAGTGAGCGAGCAAATTTCTTTAAATACCCTTTAGTCGCACCATAAAGTGAAATCCCGGGATAGGACATCCAAGCCGTTATGGAAGATATAAATAGGATATGCCCTGATTGTTTTTGTCGCATATAATTTGAAAAGTAAGTAGATAATAAACTAGGAGTCAAAACATGTAAGCTTATTATTTTTCTCACTGATTCAGGGGAAGTATCGGGTATTTCCTTAAAAAAAAACATTCCTGCATTGTTGATAAGAATATCTACATCTAATTGTTGTTCTATGCAAAAATTAAAAAGTATTTGCGCCGATTCAGGTTGTGTTAAATCGATAAAAAAAGGTATCGCTTGGATATGAAATTCTTGTGCAAGTGTATTACAGACTTCTTTATTTTTTAAATCTTCATTACTTACTATTATCAGATTATATTTTTTTTTCGCTAATTCGCGAGCGAATTGATAGCCGATACCGGAACTCCCTCCGGTGATTAAAGCATACGAGCTTAGATTATTCATAGTATAAAAAATATTGGTTAATGAATGTTCATTACTTTATACCCAAGTTCTTCAATAGTTTTAATTAAGATACTATCATCAATTTCACAGGATAAAATGACTGATGCTGTTTGTGTTTCAAGGTCAACGTGAGCATTTACGCCCTCCATTTTGTTTAAAACTTCTTCCACTCGATTGCTACAATGCGCACAACTCATTCCACTTATTGTAATTACTTTATTTACATTCATCTTGTTTTTTTGTTTTTTAATTTTTTTTCTAATTTCATTTTTTTCAAAGTTATGTAACTTTAACCGTAAAGCATTTAAAACAACACTTATCGAGCTGAAACTCATGGCTGCTGCTGCTACCATAGGATTTAATTTCCATCCTAGCAAAAAATAGAAAACTCCGGCAGCCATCGGAATTCCGATAGTATTATATATAAAAGCCCAAAATAAATTTTCTTTTATGGTTTTCATTACAGCATGACTTAATTTTACCATTTTTACAATATCTTTAATGTTGTTTTTAATTAAAACAACATCTGCTGCTTCTATAGCTATATCTGTGCCTGCACCTATGGCAATTCCTATATTCGCTCGAGCTAATGCCGGTGCGTCGTTTATGCCATCACCTACCATTGCTACTATTCTTCCTTCTTTAATTATTTGACTAATTATTTCATCTTTTTCATGAGGTAGAATTTCGGCATATACTTGAATACCTCCAATTTGATTTTTAATTGCGTTTGCAGTTGTTATATTATCACCCGTTAGCATGAAAACTTCCATTCCCATTGCTTGTAAAGAATGAATCCCTTGAATACTATCCGGTTTTATTGTATCTGCAATGCCGATAATACCTAAAACATTGGAAGCATCAGCACAATAAATAACAGTTTGTCCTTTGATTGCCAATTCGGCTGCTTTTTCATCAAATCCATTTATATTGATAGTATTATCACTAATAAAAGATAAATTACCTACATAATAATATTTATCTTCGATTTGAGCTTTGATTCCTCTTCCAGGGAAAGTAAAATAATTATAGACGTTTAGAAGCTTTATTCCTACCTGATTTGCCTTATCCAAAATAGCTAAAGCCAAGGGATGTTCCGATTTTTTTTCAATAGAAGCGGCTAATTGCAATACTTTTTCATTGCGTATATGACTAACTATCTCTACTACTTTTGGTTTCCCCTCTGTGATTGTTCCTGTTTTATCAAAAACAACCGTATTTATTTTATCCGTATTTTCAAGAATTTCAGCAGATTTTATTAAAATTCCGTTTTTGGCTCCTAATCCTGTGCCTACCATAATTGCTGTTGGAGTAGCTAATCCTAATGCACATGGACAAGATATTACTAAGACTGATATTCCCATAGACATGGCAAACTCAAAGGATTGCCCTGAAATTAACCAAATAACAGTCGTAAATAACGCTATTATAATAACTATAGGAACAAAATAAAAACTTATCTTATCGGCAAGTTTTGAAATTGGAGCTTTACCGGAATTTGCTACTTCAACTAATTGAATAATTTTTGATAAAAGCGTGTTATCTCCTATCTTTTCTGCTTTACATTCAATATAACCGGATTTAACTATCGTAGAACCTATTACAGTATCTCCTGCTTTTTTAAATACCGGAATACTTTCTCCTGTCATAACCGATTCATCTATATAAGCATCTCCTGAAATGATAATTCCGTCAACAGGAACTATTCCTCCGGCTTTCACTATAATTATATCGCCGACTTCTATAGTTTCAATTCTAACTTCATATTCTGTATTCTCTTTCCTGATAATTGCTTTATCCGGTTTAAGTTCAATTAATTTTTTTAATGCATCCGATGTTTTATTTTTTGCTTTTACTTCCAAATATTTTCCAAGAGTAATCAATGTAAGAATGGTTCCCGCTGATTCAAAGTACAAACTATTAATATATAAATGTATCGTACTTTCATCAACAGAAACAATATTATTTCCAATTTTAAATATAGCAAATATGCTGTATAATAATGCGGAAGCAGCACCTATGCTTATCAAAGAATCCATATTTGGAGAAAGTTTATATAATTGTTTAAATCCATTTATAAAATAATTCCTATTGATATAAAAGATTGGTATTGTTAAAAGAAATTGTAAAAAGGCAAACGAAACTGCATGTTTTATTCCCACCAAAAAAAAAGGCAATGGCATTGTTAGCATATGTCCCATTGACACATACAATAAAAGCACTAAAAATAGTATCGAAACAATTAATCTTGTTTTAATTATTTTTAGTTCCTGTTCGTAAATATTTTCAGTATTGGATTGTATGGATTTATCTTCTTTAATAAAGGCACGGTATCCAATACTATCAACTATTTCAATGATTTGCTTCATATCGGTTACGTTTTCATCAAAAACAACCCACATAGTATTTGTCATGAGGTTTACATCTACAGATGAAACACCTTTCATTTCTTTTACCGATTTTTCAATTCGGGCAGCACAGGCGGCACATGTCATGCCCGTAAGATAGAATTTTTGTTTTATCACATTATTATAGTCTTTATCCCTTTTCAGCTTTTTCAATCTCCTTTTGTAGTTTTTTCGGAAGATGTTTAACACAATGATGACATTTCATTTCAAGTGTATACATTCTTCCGATACAATAGTTAGAATGCTTACATTCACTGCGTTCAAGTCCGGCTTTCATTTTATTTACAAATGCAGTATCATTGATTAGTACCCGTGCCATTTGTAATAATTCAAAACCTTCCGCCAAGACTTCTTCCATTTTTTGTCGGGAAATCAAACCTCCGACATAGATGAGCGGCATATTTACTGCCTTTCTGAATTTTTTAGCTTCTTCGAGAAAATACGCTTCTTTAAAAGGTACTGCCGGTACCATCCATTTCCCAATCAAGCGAAGTGCTATCTTCAACCACCAAAATTTCCAGGCATTCATGTAATAAGTCATGGTTTTTATTGGCATAGCTCCCCGCATTACTTCCATGGGAGCCTTGCTTACAAAACCCGCTGAAAGTACTAAAGCATGTACTTTCAATTTCTCCAATTCCTTAGCAACGAGAATACATTCATCGATATGCATTCCTTTTTTAAAACCGTCATACATATTTATTTTAACAACAACTGCCATATCATCACCGGCAACTTGCATAACTTCTTCCATCACCATTTTCATAAAACGCATGCGATTTTCGAGAGAACCACCGTATTTGTCTTTCCTTTTATTCGTATAAGGTGAAAGAAATTGAGAAATAAGATACCCATGTCCGGCATGAATTTCAACACCATCAAATCCGGCTTCACGGGCAAGCTGCACTGCTTTTCCAAAATCTTTTACCAGCGCTTCTATTTCTTTTTCTTTCAAAGCCCTCACAATAGTAGGAGAATATAAATTGAATCCATTCGAAGCCCCTACGGGTATTTGTCCGCAGGTATAAAAATGTGTCATGTTCCCACAATGTCCGAGTTGTATAGAGGCTTTTGCCCCTTCAGCGTGTATGGCATCGGTTAATTTTTTTAAATCAGGAATAATTTCTTCACGCATCCACAGCTGACCTTTAAAAGATAATCCGCTACGATTTACGGCTGCATAAGCTATGGTTGTCATCCCTACTCCTCCTTTGGCAACATTGACATGATAATCGAATAAATCTTGAGAAGGTTTATTATCATAACACATGTTTTCAAAAGCAGCTGAACGTATGGTTCGGTTACGTAAGGTAACAGGACCTAATTGATAAGGTGTAAATAAGATATCATTCATTTTCCTGTATTTTTATAGGCTAGTTTTTAGCAGTTTCTATGGCTTTCAATAAATTAGAAGTAATATAGTCTAATTGTTCCTGATCCAATTCCGTATGCATAGGTAAAGAAATAACATTCGCCGATAAATGTTCGCTCACCGGGAAATCGCCTTTTTTGTAACGAGGATCCTGATAGGCCTTTTGTAAATGCAAAGGAACGGGATAATAAATCATTACCGGAATTTCTTTTTCTTGCATGTAAGCAATAACTTTTGCTCTTTCTACATTATGAAGCACTAAAGTATATTGGTGAAACACATGCGTTGTTTGGTTATTTACAACAGGAGTGGAAATATTTTCATGATTAGCAAATGCCTTGTTGTAAAATTCGGCTGCTTTATTCCGTCTTTCAGCGTAAGCATCCAGATGTTTTAATTTTACATCCAACACAGCGGCTTGAATACTATCCAAACGTGAGTTAACACCTATAATATCATGATAATAACGAATGAACATGCCATGATTCACGATGCCTCTCAATTTTTTTGCCAATTCATCATCGTTGGTAAAAGCAGCACCTCCGTCTCCGTAGCATCCCAAATTTTTAGAGGGGAAAAAAGAAGTACATCCTATGGTGCCAATCGTTCCGGCTTTTTTGGTTTCTCCATTCGAAAAATAATAGCTGGCGCCGATTGCTTGACAAGCATCTTCAACAACAAAGAGATTGTGTTTCTCTGCCAGCTTCATCAAAGCTTCCATATTGACACATTGACCAAATAAATGAACCGGTATAATGGCTTTGGTTTTTGGAGTAATGGCTCTCTCTACTGCATTGATATAAATATTAAACGTATCAGGTTCGACATCTACCAATACAGGAGTTAATTTCAATAATGCAATTACTTCTGCTGTGGCTATAAATGTAAATGTTGTGGTAATCACCTCATCCCCGGGTTGGAGATCAAGTGCCATAAGGGCTACTTGCAATGAATCGGTGCCATTACCACATGGAATCACATGTTTAACATTAAGGTATTTTTCAAGGTTCGCTTGAAATTGTTTCACTGTCGGACCATTAATAAAAGTACAATTATTAATCACCTCTTGGATAGAATTATCCACTTCTACTTTGATTTCTTGATATTGCTTTTGCAAATCAACCATTTGAATTTTTCGCATTTTTTATATTTTTATTATTTTTTAACTTGTATGGTTTTCAAATCACTTTTTATTTTTTTTAAATCTGTTGTCGTTTGTTTTCGCGATTTTTGAACTTCGATGGTCGCTTCTGTTTCCATTTTCACCAATCGATTCACTACTTGTTCCATTAATTCTTTCGATAAATCTTCATGCCCCATGTAATAATTATAATTATTTACAAAGCGTGTGTAAGTTACATTCTTTTTATCAAGAACGGCATTCATTTGTTGAGCCGTCCAAATGTCAAGGCTGTCCATTTGATTGGTAATAACACAATTACGAATAGAAGCTTCTGTCATATAAACTTCAACAAGAATATCTTCCATTTGTTGCTTATTTATCAAATCCTTAGGAGTGGAGCTTTCATATTTTCTTGTGCAAGAACACAAACAACAAATAGAAAGCATTAAAAGTATAGTTTTTTTCATCGGTTGAAAAATAATGGTTTTCCGTTAGGTTCGTTTGAAAAGACACCATTGTCGAAAGCTAAAACACCATTTACAAAGGTCTTTTCGATGCTTGTATGCAATTCCGTATTTTCAAAAGGCGACCATCCGCAATGATAATAAATAGATTCGGGAGTTATTTTTACAGAAGTATTTACATTAACCAATACCAAATCGGCATAAAAATTTTCTTTAATATAACCTCTCTTTTCTATTTGAAATAAACGAGCGGGAGCATGACACATTTTTTCTACTATGGTTTGCAATTTAATTTCTTTACGCCAATATAGTTCAAGCATTAAGGGAAGAGTATGTTGAACCATAGGTATTCCCGACGGAGCTTTCAAGTAAGAATTATTTTTTTCTTCTGCTGTATGAGGGGCGTGGTCTGAAGCAATGCTTGCAATACGCGTATCGGAAAGGGCTTTTACCAGTTCACGTTTATCATCGATGGTTTTAATAGCCGGATTACATTTTATCTTTGTACCTAAGTTTTGATAATGCGTATCATCGAAAAATAAATACGCTACACAAATTTCACCACTTATGAATGGAAATTCTTTCGTAAACAATGCCAATTCCTTGGCAGTGCTAATATGTAAAATATGTAAAGGTGCATTGTATTTTTTTGCCAGCTCTATCAAATTACAGGATGAAAGATAACACGCTTCTTCGGAACGAATCAGCGGATGTTTTTCAATAGGAATATCTTCCCCATACATAGCTTTCATGCTTTCGGTATTCGTACGTATAATGCTTTCATCTTCACAATGCGCTACCAAAGGGACTTTTTGAAATTGCAATATTTCTTCTAACACACGGCTATCGTTAATCAACATATTACCAGTAGAAGAACCGATAAATAATTTAATGCCACAGACACGTTTGGGATCAAGATGCTTAATTTCTTCCCAATTAGTATCTGTTGCAGCCAGATAAAATGCATAATTGGTATACATTTTTTTCTCTGCCAATTGCATTTTTTCTTTCCAATGTGTCAAAGTAGTCGTTTGTGGAATTACATTGGGCATATCCATAACCGAGGTTACTCCACCGGCGACAGCCGCTTTACTTTCCGATAAGAAAGAACCTTTGTGTGTTAATCCGGGTTCTCTGAAATGTACATGTTCATCAATGACTCCCGGAAGCAAATACAAATCTGTTGCATCGATAAACTGGGTATCGTTTGCCATGCATATTTCTTCGATGGCAGCCCCTTCTTTAATTATTTTATCTATTTTTCCGTATTGAATCAACACATCGCCACGAAATATCTTTTTTTCAGAAACTATAGTTGCGTTGTAAATAAAATAATTATTATTGAGACTCATTGAGTGTATATTTATTCAATCCAAGCGACGATATCCCCTTTTGTAACCATACTCCCTTGAGGAGCATAGGTGTCTACCAGCTTACCGCTATGCAAAGCCACAACATCTTCGTTTCCATAATAGGCTTGAACTACGGCGATGACATCGTTTTCTTTGTACTTTTTACCCGGAGGAGGGGCTATTGATTTATCGGTAAAATCTAAATCCCATAGTATTTTTCCCGTTACCGGAGCAATAATCGGTTTTGCATTGGGGTATTTATCGCTTATATATGCTAAAGTTTTTTTAGTTGCCTCTTCTTTCGAAACGACAGGTGCTGATGATGTTGCCTGTGCTTCGGTTTTTACTTTTTGTAATTCTTCATCAAAGCGTTTTTTTGCCAAGCCCGATTTATAATCTCTATATTGTCTATCGTGCATAGCCAGTTCGAAGAGCTCCTCATCGTCAGGACCGAACTCCCAATTGTTATCGAGCATTTCCTTTTTATAATCTTCTAAGGCATTCGGAAAAGCATCTTGCGGATTTGCAGTATAGAATTCCATATTGCTTTTCTTTGCCAGCTCGATAATTTTCGGGTCTAAAGGACCGGGTAGATTTCCGGTTTTTCCCAAAATCATATTCCAACTGTCTTTGTCAATCATTGAGAATCTTTCTTCTCCTTTGGCAAGGGAAAAAATATTCATTAAAGCAATGTTTTTCACATATTGGCTAAAAGGAGTTACCAATGGAGGATATCCTAATTTAGGCCATACATATTCCACTTCTTGAAACAATTGAACCACCAATTCGTCCAATGTAACTTCTTCTTTTTTATGTTGTTTCAAGGCAGTATTTATCACGCTATGCATTCCTTTCAAATCAGCCATCATAGAGCCCATCATGCCCCCCGGTAATCCGCTGCCTACCAATAATGAAGTCATGATTTTATTTTTAGGGTCTATAAAATAGCCTAAGAAATCATCGATAAAAGATTGTGTTAATCGGCGTGCTTCCATATAGGCTTTCATATTTATATCGGGAACAGAGAAGCCGGCATCTTTTAACATGGCTTGTATGGTAATCACGTCGGGATGCACCATCCCCCAGGAAAGCGGTTCCATGGCAACGTCAATATAATCAACGCCATTATGTGCTACTTCCAGCATGGAAGCTACTGAGAATCCCGGTCCGGAATGTCCATGATATTGAACGATAATATGCGGATATTTGGTTTTAATTGCTTTCACTAAACGACCTAGGGATACCGGACGTCCTACTCCTGCCATGTCTTTCAATGCGATTTCATCGGCACCGTATTCCACCAATTTATCGACTATTTGCATGAAATATTCAACCGTATGAATTTCAGAATATGTAATACTCAATGCCGCTTGTGAAATCATTCCTGCTTCTTTGGCATATTTAATAGACAGTTCTAAATTGCGATGGTCGTTTAATCCGCAAAACGAACGCATAATGTCGACACCTTGTGCTTTTTTAACTTTGGGCATTAATTGACGAACATCTGCAGGTACCGGGTACATACGCAATCCATTCAACGCTCTTTCTAACATATGTGTTTGAATGCCTGCCTTATTAAAGGGTTTTACCCATTCTCTAACCGCTGTATTCGGATTTTCGCCATACAATAAATTAACTTGTTCAAATGCTCCTCCGTTGGTTTCTATACGGGCAAAACATCCCATATCAACAATAACAGGAGCTATTTGTATCAATTGATCCACTCGTGGCACATATTTTCCGGAAGATTGCCACATGTCACGGTATAACAAACTGAATTTTATCTCTTTCGCCATATCAAAAATTTTATGCAAATATACAAAATTTACTGATATGTAAAAAAGAAAATTTCAAAAATATCCTGTCGTATACTAAACGTTCCATTCTATCGTAGAATATATGGAGAAAATAATTATCAATATATTACTATTCTACATTCTTTTTATGGCTTAGCATCCACACGTAGAATTTTCATTTCCGTTCTTCTATTTAAATCGTGGGCAGCTTCTTTTTCTTTTCTGTCGGCAATACTGTTAATGTATTCCGGGATTAATAAGGTTCCCTTTTTAAAAGTAAAACCACGTGACTCCATATCTTTTTCCAATTTTCTCGGTTCATGTTCCCCATAGCCTTTCGCTGTAAGTCGTTTGGGGTCTATGCCTTTTTCAATGAAATATTCCACTATCCTCATTGCCTTTCTTTGCGATAAGGTATCGTTGGTCATGGGTATGGGTCGGAAATCAGTATGGCATCCGATTTCGACAATTAAAATAGGATTTTTCTTTAAAAAAAGTACAATAGAATCTAAAATGCCATGTGAAGAAAAATCAATCCCCCAACCTCCACTCAAATTAAAAATAATATCGGGTAAAACACAATAACTGCTTTCTGTAAAAACCGTATCGGTAAGCAAAAAATATGTTTTATCCCGGCTTTTTTGAGAGAAGCTTTGAAAACCAATAAGAATAATACAAATGAATAGAACTGGTTTTTTCATGCTTGCTAATTGATTTATATCAGCAAAAATACTCTTTTTCTTTATGATGGAATGAAAAAAAATCTTTTTTATTTAAAAACCATGAATCATAAAAGAAAAAATATTACTTTTGCAGAAGAAAAAAGTGGATAGATTTGATTTGATTGCAACCACTCAAAAATGCTAAAACAACGACATTTTCCATCAATCATTAGAATCCATTCCTTTTAAAAATTAGTTATTTAACAATTAAAATTTTTAAAATATGGCTTATTTATTTACATCCGAATCGGTTTCGGAAGGACATCCCGACAAAGTATCAGACCAAATATCAGACGCATTGTTAGACGAGTTTTTACGTCATGACCCACATTCAAAAGTAGCTTGTGAAACACTTGTTACCACCGGATTGGTAGTCTGTGCCGGCGAAGTAAAAACAAAAGGATATGTTGACATTCAAACTATTGCTCGTAAAGTAATCCAAGAAATCGGATATACAAAAGGCGAATACATGTTCGAAAGTAACTCTTGTGGCATTGTATCGGCAATACACGAGCAATCGCCTGATATCAATCAAGGTGTTGAGAGATCGAAAATTGAGAATCAAGGTGCCGGCGACCAAGGCATGATGTTCGGCTATGCGGTGAAAGAAATGGATAACTTGATGCCTGTTCCCATCGAATTGGCACATATCTTTATGCAAGAATTGGCTGCCATTCGTAAAGAAGGGAAAAAGATGAAATATTTACGTCCTGATTCCAAATCACAGGTAACAGTAGCTTACAACGAAAAAGGAGTGCCGGTAAACATCAATACCATCGTAATATCCACACAGCACGATGATTTTGTAAAGCCGAAAGAAAGCGGGAAAAAAGCACAAGAAAAAGCAGACAATGAAATGCTTTCCATCATTAAAAACGATGTTGAAAAAATACTGATTCCACGGGTAAAAAAAGCATGTCCCGAACATATTCGCAAGCTTTTCAAAGGCGATTATCAATTATATGTAAATCCTACGGGTAAATTTGTAATCGGTGGACCTCACGGTGACACCGGTTTGACGGGAAGAAAAATCATTGTCGACACCTACGGAGGCAAAGGTGCCCATGGCGGTGGTGCTTTTTCAGGCAAAGACTCCTCGAAAGTAGATCGTTCGGCGGCTTATGCAGCACGACATATTGCTAAAAACTTAGTGGCAGCAGGCGTTGCCAAAGAAGTATTGGTACAAGTTGCCTACGCTATCGGCATTGCCAAACCGGTAGGCTTATTTATTAATACCTTTAATTCCTGCTTGCTGAAAGACAAAAACGGAAAGAAAATCACCGATGCTGATATAGCTGATAAAGTTAATGCCGTTTTTGATTTACGCCCTTATGCCATCATCCAACGTTTTGGATTACAAAATCCTATTTTTCAATTAACTGCTTCTTACGGACATTTTGGAAGAGACCCTTTTACCAAAGAAATTGAAGTCTATTATACTGATGAGAATGTCAAAGCAAAGAAAGTTAATGGGGAAACAAAATATTTTAAAGAAGTAGAATTTTTTGCTTGGGAAAAACTGGATTATGTACACAAGATTCAAAAGGCATTTGATTTATAAGATTTTCTTAAAATATTTAATGAAATAAAAAAATAAATGCTGTTTTTGTAATTTTTTTTTCTACTTTTGTCGACCTAACAAAACATTATTCTAAATGGAAATTACAAGAACATTTGAATTATTAGATTGGATAGTAGAAAAATATCAAAAAAAAGATATCCTTGCGGGGAAAAAAGACGGGGAATGGATAACCTATAGCACCAACGATTACTACAAATATTCCGTATTGATGAGTTACGGTTTTCATGAAATCGGACTCCGAAAAGGGGATAAAGTGGTTAGTATTACAAACAATCGTCCCGAGTTTAATATTATCGACATGGCTCTTAGTATATTAGGAGTTATCCATGTGCCTATATATCCCACATTAAATCCTCACGACTACGAAATTATCGTAAATCATTCCGATGCCAAAGTTGTCATTATCGGTATACAGCAGATATATAATCGCGTGCAACCGGCTTTTGCCAATTTCAAGCATCATCCCGAGATTTATACCTTAGATAAAATTGAGAATGAAAAGACATTGTATGATATTTTAAAGATTGGCATTTCAACTCGTAAAAAGAATGAAGAGCTTATCAACGAAATCAAAAAAACAATAGACACTGACGATATAGCTACCATTATTTATACTTCGGGTACTACCGGTGACCCTAAAGGAGTAATGTTATCGCATCGTAATTTGATTTCGAACTTCACTGCTCATGCCGAAGCCCAACCTTTGAACCATAATCATAGAATTGTCAGTTTTTTACCATTGTGTCACATTTATGAACGCAGCATGAACTACGAATACCAATATTTGGGAGTAAGTATTTATTATGCGGAAAGTTTAGCTACCATTGCAGCAGATATTTTAGACGTTAAGGCAAACGGTTTTTGCTCCGTCCCCAGAATATTGGAAATGGTATACGATAAATTCATTGCTGCCGGTAAAGACCTTCACGGAATTAAGAAAATTATTTATTCTCTTGCTATTAATCACGGTCATCGTTACGACTTTAACAAAAATTTCTGGTATAACTTCTGGCAAAAAGTATTCGATAAACTGGTATATGTAAAATGGAGAGAGAAATTCGGCGGAAATAGAATGGCTATTGTTTGCGGCAGTTCTGCCGTGAGAGATAAAATTGTTCGTTTGTTCCATGCGGCCGGCTTAGAAGTGTATGAAGGATACGGTCTTTCGGAAACTTCTCCCGTTGTTGCTGTTAACAATGCAAATAACAAACGTGTTAAACTCGGTACGGTAGGTACCATCCTCAAAGGTGTTGAGGTGAAACTCGCCGACGACGGAGAAATACTAACCAAAGGTCCTTCTTTGATGTTGGGCTATTACAAAGATCCGGAATACACTAAACAAGTAATCGATGAAGAAGGATGGTTTCATACCGGTGATATCGGTAAATTTATAGATGGTGCCTACTTAAAAATTACCGATAGGAAAAAAGAAATCTTCAAGCTATCGTCAGGGAAATATATCGCTCCGCAGTTGATAGAAAATAAGCTCAAAGAGTCGCCTTTAATTGTTGATGCAATGGTAATTGGAGAAAACGAAAAAGTTGCCTCCGCCATCATTTCTCCAAATTTCAACTACCTGCATTTCTGGGCAGGAAAACATAAACTGCATTACAGAGATAATGTTGAACTTATTTCTCTGAAAGAAACCATTAAGCGTTTTCAAAAAGAATTTGACAGCTGTAATAAAACATTAGCTCCCCACGAACAAATTAAATTTTTCCGCCTTGTTGCCGATGAATGGAGTCCCCAAACAGGAGAACTTTCGCCTACGCTCAAATTAAAACGTAACGTATTAATGCTTAAATACCAGAATCTTATCAACCAAATTTACAAGAAACATACCGATACCAACGGGCATGGATTTAGTTTGAAAAACATTAATTTATCCTTAATACAATTACGATCAACCATCGATACAGCTATTAAAAAAACAGGAGATACGCTCAAACCCGGGAATCCCAACAAAGAAAATAAAGATTAAAATATTATAGCATGGAAATTACAAGGACATTCGATTTTCTTGAACAATTAAA
>ERZ1645192.496-NODE-496-length-32635-cov-12.652302_pt1 | contig 32635 bp, 39 predicted proteins | sample MGYA00575354_ERZ1645192 | MGnify/ENA primary metagenome ERZ1645192 (study PRJEB40844, sample SAMN11349763) | freshwater sediment metagenome | isolation source: river sediment | host: Sediment | place: India: Faizupur Khadar , New Delhi | collected 2017-02-21 ...
CGATTGCCATTGTGAATATCACGATGTAAAAAAAGATCTGCCACCGGGCGAGTTTCGTGCAGCTGAAACGGTCGATCAGGAGGATCGAGACAAACGCCAACACGGCAACCGTTATTGACGAGACAAAATGTGCAAATTTGTCGTAATAAGGATAAAGGAGGAGATAGAGCTGCTGTGAATACCCCGCAACATGGAGGAAAACAGCAAATGCGATCAGGACGTTCACCTCCCATGGGAGGGTGACCTGAATCCGCCGCTCAATGAGATACGGGATAATAGTCAGGAATAAACCGATAAACGCGGTAACGATGATGCTTGGGTCACGGATCGAAATTCCGTACATTCCTTCAAGCAGGATCAGTCCCTGCATTGCCCAGGCAATGTAAACCGCTCTGGTGGAAGGCATTGTTATATATCTGGTATTGGCACTATAATGATTTTAATCAGAATCTTCCCACCCCCCCCATTCAAGGCAAATAAAGGGATTTCATGGAGGGTAAAGACCGATCCGTATCGCAACTGGATTCTTTATTGGGTTAATGGGAGCAGATCTCGGATCAAGGTTTCGGGGGAGAATTTCATATTATTTAGCTGCAGTATACTGCATTGATGCACACCGTGTGGCAGAGTCCGGCAATGGGAGAATAGGTATGAGGATCGTGATAGCCCTTGGGGGGAATGCTCTCCTGAAACGAGGAGAGCCGATGACTGCAGAGAAGCAATGGGAGAATGTGAGGGCTGCTGCTATGGCGCTCGCCCCCCTGGCGACCGAAAACAAGCTTGTGCTCTCGCACGGGAACGGCCCCCAGGTCGGGCTCCTTGCCCTCCAGGCCGCCTGTTACACGGCAGTCGATCCCTACCCTCTTGACGTACTCGATGCACAGACTGAGGGGATGATCGGCTATATGATCGAGCAGGAACTGGGTAACCTCCTCCCCGAACGCATCCCGTTTGCCACCCTCCTCACCATGGTAGAGGTCGATCCTGACGATCCCGCATTTTCAGATCCAGCCAAGTTTGTGGGTCCCGGTTACCTGGAATCTGAAGCCGACAGGATAGCCAGGGAGAAGGGATGGTTCTTTAAGAGGGACGGGGACTCCTGGAGGCGGGTAGTCGCGTCACCCCGCCCGAAACGGATCTTTGAGATACGTCCCGTAGAATGGCTGCTCGAGAAAGGGACGGTCGTCATCTGTGCCGGAGGAGGGGGAATCCCCGTGATGTTCCGTCCCGATAAAAAACGAATCCTTACGGGAGTGGAGGCCGTTATCGACAAGGACCTTGCAAGCGCTCTCCTGGCACGGGAGATCGGTGCCGACCTCTTTGTGATGGCAACCGATGTGCAGGGTGTCTACCTCGACTGGGGAACGCCGGAAGCCAGGCTGATTGAGGAGACAACTCCCGCGGAACTGGGCCGATATGCATTTCCGGCCGGATCTATGGGGCCGAAGGTGGAAGCCGCCTGCCAGTTTGTCAGGAAGACCGGGAAAAGGGCGGCAATTGGAGCGCTTGGGGAGATCCAGGCAATTGTCTCCGGGAGATCCGGGACCCAGGTATACCCGGAGGGAGGAAACGATCATGCCTGAGTATGGAGTATACTCCGAAGTGGGCAGGCTTCGCAAGGTAATGGTCCATCGCCCCGATCTCAGTCTGCGGCGGCTAACTCCGGCCAACCACGATGAGTTCCTGTTTGATGATGTCATCTGGGTGGACCGGGCAATCCAGGAGCATAATACCTTTGTCCGCCTGATGAAAGACGAGGGCATAAAGGTATACCACCTTCAGGAACTCCTGTCCGAATCGCTTGCTGCTGATGAGAAGACTCGTGAATGGCTGCTTGGGCAGGTGATCAATGAGAAGACGGTTGGCATCTCAGCTGTGGATGCAGTACGGATATGCCTGAATGATATGACCTCTGCCGACCTCGCGAGCCACCTTATCGGGGGGCTCACCGTTGGCGAACTCGAATGCATCTACATGGAAGGGCTCTCACGGTTCTCCCTCACTGCAGCAGCTTCCGGTCCGGATGCATTCATCCTCCCCCCCCTCCCGAATACGCTTTTTACCCGTGACTCATCTTCATGGATTTACGACGGTGTCACCCTCAATCCGATGTTCTGGCCCGTACGACGCCTCGAGGTCATGAACGCTGCCGCAATTTTTCACGGGCATCCTATGTTCCGGGACGCTCCTTTTTTAACCTGGCATCCTCCGCCCGGTGACGATAGCGCACTCCGGATCGAACAGTTCGGCTTTTCTTCGATGGAGGGGGGCGATCTGATGCCAATAGGGAACGGGACCGTGCTCGTTGGTATGGGCGAACGGACGCAGGCACGAATGATCGAGCAGCTTGCCAAGGTACTCTTCAGCCATAAGGCTGCTGATCGGATTATTGTTGCACCAATGAGCCATAACCGGGCACATATCCACCTTGATACCGTCTTCACCATGCTTGATGCGGATACCGCCACGGTGTTTCCTGACGTGGTTGAAGGGATGCAGGCATATTGTATCCAGCCCGGAGATAAGCGGGCACTCTTCACGGTCACAAGAGAGGAGAGTTTCCTTGCAGCGGTCACTGAAGCACTCGGTGTTGATCGCCTTACAGTCATCCCTACTGGCGGAGATAAGTACGAGGCCGCAAGGGAGCAGTGGGACGACGGGAACAATGTCGTTGCTCTCAGGCCGGGGGTGGTCATTGCTTATGACAGGAATACCTGCACCAACCGTAACTTCAGGGACGCCGGGATTGAGGTGCTGGAATGCGAAGGATCCGAACTCAGCCGAGGACACGGCGGGGGGCATTGCATGACCTGCCCATTGCTCCGTGATCCGATATGAAGAAGAGGAATGAAGGAGAGGAATAAATCCTTAGATTTTGCAGTATGTTTGTTTTGAATAGATCACCTGCCCCCTAATGATAGTGATCGTCTTCTGGGAGGAGATAGCAATCAATCTGAAATAACAATACTCTTATTAAGGAAAGTAATTATTATCTCCTATAGATGATGTGGACAAGACTTGCCTGTCTTATGTTTTGTATTTTTTTCCTCGTCATTTTTGCAGGGTGTCTTGCTCCGATTTCCCCCACTCGGGCACCTCCAGGTCAAACCTGGCGACTTACTTCCTACAATGCTGGAAATAAAATGATAAAACCCGAATCCAATACCACTATTACCCTAGCATTCGGACCGGACGGACTGATTAGGGGAAGTACTGTCTGCAATGAATATCAAGCAACATACCAGTTTGAGGGAGAGATCCTCTCTCTCGGCAATATTGGATCGACAGATAGGAATTGCACCACTCCTATAAAGATGACGGAAATGGAAAAAGTATATTTCCAGCTCCTCAACAACACCACCCGTTTTTCTCTCGATCAGAATACCCTGACACTTTCCTACTTTGACGAAAAGAAACTTCTTGTCTTTGAGAGGCAACCATTCTGACGTCTCCCCACAAGGGATATACGGAACAGACCCTGTTGAATAATAGCGACCCTGATGGATATCAGATTCGCATGTTATCTTTTTAGGACTATTCCGTCCGGGAACAAGACTATTATTTTAGATAGCAAAAATTGAGAACATCCGTACAGTTTTGTGGAAATGGATTCACTGTATGTCGAGTCTTGATGAGTTTCTCGGACCCCTTCACCATGGAGTATGGGAGGTGGAGATACCAAAAGAGTCGGTCACCGAACCGCTCGATCAGGGATGGGAAGTATCCAGGATCAACCTTCCCTCTCCAGGGACCATTGCGAGTTACCGGAAGGGGAAGTACCACGTCCATGAAACGGCCACCCAGTGGCGGGTGCACCTCGATAATCACGACCCCAAGCACCACCCCTTCCTTCACCTTATCGACGATGCCCCTCTCCTCCTGATGATTGGCGATACCTTCGGGACACTGATTGCTACTACCCGAAAAAAGACCGGGAACGAGGCAAAGATACTTGAAGGTCAATCAAAAGCATGGAAAGACCAGGTTCTTATCGGTCTTTTTATTATTCTTGTCGGGATTTTCGTTGTCACGAACCCGTTATTGACCTTTAGGGGCATCACCCTGCTTTTCATCCCCCTTGTCATCATCGGCCTCGGGGTGTTCACCCTTATGAAGTCAGTTCTGTTTCAACCCATCAGGATCATCGATGACAGTGCTCTGCATCGAGGAATAATTATCACCACTGCAGGATTCATTGCATTTTATCTGCCGCTGACCCTCTGGATCGTTGGTCTCCTTGGAATCCTGGCAGTATGGATGCTTGCCACTGCAATCGTTCTGCTCGGGCGTGCCCGCAAAGGAAGGTCCGCGATTCCCGAAGGATTTGTCAGCCGGATTGTCATTGCCATTCTCTCCCTCTGCATCGTTGGGCTGATCTTCACCTACCCCATTGAAATTGTCGGACTCCTTATGATAGTGCTGGGGGCAATTGGCCTTTTACTCGGGATCATGCTGTTTGTAAATGGTGTCAGATTGAAGAGATGGATGGAAAGGACATGAAAAAAGATATTCGATCTGGTATCATGGAAACATCCCACACTTAAATGAAAAGATTACTATTTTAACACCGAGACACAACAGGTATAAGCAAGCGATGAACCTGCTCGTTCTCCGAAGGGTTGAATATGCGATCCTTGGGTTATTCTCACTGTGCTTTATCTACTATGCTTTCCAGGCCCTCATTATCGGAGATACCTTCCGGTTCATATATGTACTTATTCCCTCGCTTGCGCTGTCCCTTCTCCCGGTTATCTTCGAATTTGCCATGAAGGTGCGGTTTCCGCCGGGATTCAAATCATTGTTTTCACTCGCCCTTCTTGTGCATGTGGCCGGTGGAATCAGCAGGTTTTACTGGAAATTCGCTCCCTTCTATGACAAAATAGCCCATGTATGCTCTGCCCTCGCCCTTTTCCTGCTGATCATCTCCGTATTTGCTTTCCTGGATTATTATGGTACAACGCTGAAATGGCGGACTGTACTCATTGGAACGGTTGCCCTAGTATCGATACTTATGATCGCCTGGGAGATCTCTGAATATGTAATCGATTTGATTGCAACGACCTCATACAATAACGGGATAATCGATAGTATCGGAGATGTTATCGCGAATATCATTGGAATCACCATCGGCTATTCCATTGTCAGGTATTACAGGACACTCATCCCTGCGGGAAAAACCCTGGGTCAGCTGCTTGCACTGTAATCTAATAGTGCAATTGTGTTAAAACCGGAATCTTTGGTTTTGACAAAAAACGAGGAATAATTTACCATCATGGCTTTGCATAACGCCAGGATGACGTGACCTCCTCAGTGCGGTGTCCAATTTTTAAAGTGACAGATGATGGCCTTTTCACGCTCAAGGACTCAAACGGAACACATGTCCTTGTTTACTCGAGCTGAAACGGGGTCCTCTCTTTTTTCTGATGTGGATACTCATCTTCACTGTATTTTCATTTTGCACCTGACCCCCATGCCGGGAATCTGCTGCGGTTGTTTGTTGATCAGACGGTTAGTTGGAAACAAACAGGTTCCCGATCTCCAGGGAGTAAGAATCCTATTAGAGAATCTTTTGATAGCGTTACTCCGGACACTTTAAAACGCACCTAAGCCTGTTCATTAGACGAGAAGATAAAGGGGGATTTTCTCTTACTAGATCAATAGTACCACGTACAAATATTCAAGGTTCTTCATCCCGCAGTATACGTTCACTACCCAAACCAGAAATTATACCGGAGGTATGCTCCCCCGATAATAACGATTAGTAGGAGTGCGATTAGGATTAACCACCCTTTCCAATCCATTTTTTTCTCCTCTTGAACGTAGGCTAGATACCTAATAATCCTATCTCGTTTTGCTGATGATTCTTGATGAAAAATATCTGAACATCAATCACCCAACTGAACCTCCGGATATTCCAAAGAAATACATCACGATACAATCAGAAGAGAGATCGTTTTTGCATGCTGAGAATAAACGACGTTTATCAAATCAAGCCGATTTCTTTCTCCCTGCGCCAGATATCGATACCATCATATCTTAGGGGATGTAGTATTGATACATGGATCAGCGCCAGCCTTTCCGATGGGGAGTCCTCTTTGTCGTCACGATGGCAATCTTTATCCTTGTCATCGATACCACCATCATGAACGTCTCCATCAGTGCCCTGGTGGAGGACCTGAACACTGAAGTCTCGACCATCCATTCGATCATCGCCATTTATACCCTTGTGATGGCCGCGTTCATGCTGATTGGGGCAAAGATGCAGGACATTATCGGGAGGAAAAAGACGTTCCTGATTGGGGCTGCCGTATACGGGGCAGGGACCTTTGTTGCAGCCATCAGTCAGAATGCGGCCATGCTGCTTTTTGGGTGGTCATTGCTCGAAGGGGTTGGCGCCGTACTGATGCTCCCCGCCACTGCTACCTTCATCACGGATGCTTATGAGGGGAAGGAACGGGCATTTGCATTTGGGATATGGGGCGGAATTGCCGCAGCAGCAAGCGCTTTCGGACCGATTGTCGGGGGATACCTGACTACCTTCCATACCTGGCGATGGGCATTTGCTATCGAGCTCGTAGTTGTCATCCTGATCTTCTTCCTTCACAAAGTACTGAAAGAGACCATACCTACCGCGAAATGGAAGAACTTCGATCTGGTGGGGGCTCTGCTCTCCGTCCTCGGTCTTATTGCCGTCGTCTTTGGAATTCTCATGATGAAAGAGCAGGAAGACGGGAATATTGTCCCGGTTCTTGTTACTGGGGGGATTCTCCTCCTCATTGGTTTCTATCTCTGGGAGAGGAACAGGGTAAAAAAGCGGAGGGATGTCCTGGTTGACGTTACCATCATCCCGGAACGCTCATTCTTTGCCGGGAACGTTGTCGCTACCGGGCTCAACCTGGTGATTGCCGGATTCCTGTTCATCTTCCCTTTATTCTACCAGAACGTAACGGGGGCGAGTGCGTATGAGACCGGGATCGTCCTCCTCCCTATGTCATTCGGGGTCTTCCTCTTCTCTCTGTTAGGCGCCAAGTTCGGATCGTGGTTCGAGCCGAAACATATACTCCTTGGAGGGATTGCCCTGACCGGCGCTGGCCTTGCAGCACTCCATGATGTCTTCTCCCTGTACACGGTCGCAGAAGATATTCTCCTGGGGAGTCTCGTATTCGGGATAGGGCTTGGTATCGTCCTGTCGCAAGTGACAAACCTTACGCTAACATCCATTCGAAACGAACGTCAGACCGATGCGTCAGGTATTTACAACACGGTCCGCCAGTTGGGAAGTTCACTCGGGACTGCGATTATCGGAATCGTTCTGGCGATCGGACTTTCGCTTGGTCTGGCCTCTGGAGTATCAGGGACCAGCACGGTCACCGGGTATGAAGCTGGATGGGTGACCGGGATCACTGATGGGGCTATCAACCAGGGGATGGAGTGGGCTTTTATCGCTATGATTCTTGTTGTAATCGGGATGTTCATAACTGCGCTCTTCATCAAAAAGACGGGAAAAGTGACATAAAAGGATATTAGATACCTCATCCCGATTTTCAAACAGGGCTGGCACCCCCCCTTTTAATTATTTTCCGATACACTACGAGTTGATAAAGGAGAATCAGGATAATCAGCCAGAAGGTTCCGATGAGTTTACTCCCGATCACATCGCTTGCCCAGTGCTCTCCAAGATAAATCCGTGATGGTCCAATCAGGAGGATCAGTGCTGCACATATCGAGAGGATGATCAAACGCAGCCATCCGGAGAGATACTTCCAGGCGAGATACCCGCAGAATCCAAAGAAGGTAACAAAGAAGAGGACATGCCCACTTGGATACGCGAACTGGTTGAAGAACTGGAAAACATCACTTGGGTTCAGCGTGAAGCTCGGTGGACGGGGACGACTGACGATCTTCTTCAGCACCCCGGCGATAATCCCGCTGCTCAGCGTGGCAACCACAAATGCCCCTTCGATCCATCGCTTTTTCCATGCACATATCAAAGCCACGGAAAATACAAGGATGACGGGACCCCATCCATCACCTAGGAAGCTTACCGCGGTCATCAGGGCTGCAACTGCCGGGTTGTCCTCCCCCCTGAGTGCAGCCGCAACTTTGAGGTCAAAATGGAATACTCCAAAGAAATAGGCTGCTAGAGTGAGGGCTGTACCGCTTACGAGCAAAAGAGCAAGGATAACAGCCAGTTTCCGATCCATTACCTTTAAATGTGGCATATCAGGTTAAAATAACAGGTCGTTAGATATTCTGACCGTTTTATTGGCGGACCCACACTGTAAACAACAATTGGATAACTTTGAACTGCAATGATAACAAGATTTTTCGTTGAGGTAGCCCCTATCACGTTAAAATAAGGAGTTGTTGGTCAGGCCGTCTTTTGAGACGACCTCAGGAAGAATGAACCGACAATCGCTGCAAATCCAAAGATGATCCCAAGGATCCCAAAGACAAAGGGAACTGCGATCGTTGAAACAACAGGACTTGCAAGGATAAGGATACCGAAGAGGATTGAGAGAAGCCCCAGGATGCCGACCCCCCACCCCTTTCCTGTGAACGCCCCGTATAGTGCATAAAATCCGTATATCAGGGCAATAATCCCTACCATGATTACAAAGATAAAGGGCACAACAAAGGTACTGTACCAGGGGTAGGCAAGGATCAGGAGCCCGAGGATAATCCCCAGAATACCAAGGAGTATCTTCATCCCTCTGTCGGTGGCATCCGATGCAGCACTGAATAGCGTAAAGATACCGCTGACGAACCAATAGGCGCCAAGGAAGACGATAAACACCATTAGCGTCTGGAGTGGGTACATGATCAGGAATATGCCCAGGATGAGGGCAATGATACCCTGTATCAGCAGGAGCCACCATGGGAAGAAGGTCCCGATGGGGTGGGGAACTCCCGTTGTTGCAGTCATTTCAGTCATTGTGTGAGTCACCTTTCTTCATACTGCATTACACCTTTCAATATAAAAGTGATGGTAGTACAGATCCGGAATCTGTCAATCTGTCAGGATCGAATGACAAAAAACAATATCTGGCAGTTTCGAGATCATTGCTAACACATAGCAGGTGTACCATGAGCAAGAAGAATAAATCAGAATCAGATCAAGCGTCAAAGAAATCTGAATCTTCGAATAAAGCGTTCTCGATAATCATCATCCTCTGCTTCCTCGGCGTTATGCCAATCCTTATCTGGGTAAGCCTCCCTGATTCGAGTTCCCACACTTCAGTCTCCACCGCTTCTCCCATGGTCGAGTCTGCCGCTGCCGCTGCTGGATTGCAGATCTGTACTCAGGAAAACTACCCGGTCGATGTTCCCGGAGGGCAGAGTGCTATCCTCTATCAGCTCTCCCCGGACTGTAGTTCTCTGTCCTCCTCAAATTCGGTAAAAGTCCTTGTGGTAGGCTTTACCGGCACAGAGGCAATGAACGCGGCCATCGCAATAGCCCAGAACACGTATCAAAATTGGAGGACGTTGAATACCGAGGTGTTCACGAGTGGATACAGCGTGCTTGTTGTACAGGGTGCCCCTGGTAACGCGGATGTCCAGCAGATTGGTGCCTCATTTATTGAGGATGGGGCATCCCAAGTGATCTAGGTCTTTTCTGGTGGAATTCACCAGAAACCTTCTCTCTCGCTGATCCACCGATCGGTTTGGAGTGTTCGAATCCCTGAACCTATTCTGGATCCAACGACCGTCCTTAAGTGCACTCTTCTTTTTCAAAAATCCTTGAAATATCGAATAACACAGCCACAAAACGACCTAAATATTAATAATCCCAAGAAGAGTATCCTTGTTTGCCCGTTTTCAATCAGAATCCAGCAATAGAACCGGGCAGGAGGAATATAAATGGGTATACTTGGAAAAGTTGCTGCTGCAAAAGCAGTGAAAGGACGCAGAGACGATAAGAAGGAAAAGAAAGAAGAAGAGAAGACTGAAGAGAAGAAGTAAATCTGCCGGTGCAAAATCCGGTCAATTGTTCGTTGTTCCTCATATATTAATGATGGTGCAGTCCAATTTGTGATGAAGGACCGGAGAATATGAATGTCCCGGTTTTAGGCAAACCGCTGTTATGGTAATCTTTTAGAAGGCTTTCATTTTCAAAATGGAATTTTCATCTTATCAAGAGTGTATCCGATTACTGTTGGAAAGGTTTCGATTCTTTCGTCAGTAAGGTTTATTCGTTTATTCCTCCTGATGTATCATGATACCCTCATGCACGGGGGGGTAGGATTGGAGGATTATGACAGCACAACAAGGCACAGTTATGGGTCCGGTGGATTACCTGATGGTCAGGTTCCCGGGAAACAAATTCACCGGAAAAATAGCCCCTGAACTTGCGAGACTGGAAAAAAAAGGGATCATTCGTGTGATTGACATGGTTTTCATGCTCAGGGACCAGAACGGAAAACTGTTGATCATGGAAGCGAACAATCTCAGTGGAGATGCCGCAATAGCGTTCAAAGAACTGGCAAAGAATACCCGTGAATGGTTTTCAGAGGGGGATATCGAGGTTATCGCCGCAACACTGCCAAAGAACAGCTCTGCTGCCCTTCTCCTCTTCGAGAACCTCTGGGCCATCCATTTCAAAGAGGCGCTCCTTGAGGCTGATGCTGAACTGATTGACATGGGCCGGATTCCACCGGAATCGATTCAGAGGGCAGAGAAGGCGATCATGGCAAAAGGAGGTGTCTGAACATGAGAGGACGAGGATTGATGCTCGTTGCAGGGATGAAGATGGGACAGGCGCAGGCACAGGCACAGGCGCAGCAGCAGGCTCAGCATCAGGCAGCAGTGGAACAGGCAAGGCAGGAGGGCGCCGCTCAGGCCCAGACCGCAGCGCCTGCAACAAAAGATGTCACTGCAGAACTGCAGAAACTGGCTGATCTTCATAAATCGGGCGCTCTCACCGATGAAGAGTTCAGTGCAATGAAAAAGAAGCTCTTGGGATTATAAAAAAAATCATATTTTAATTCCACGTTATTTTGTCTCTGATCTAAACTCCGATTAAACTGCGAAGTATTTTTGTTTTAGAACAAGGAAAAAGAAGAAGTCTCCTCCTCACGTAAAATGATTGACACTTTTTAAATAGATTTCATTGCCAGTTGTACGTAGCGATGTTATCGGTAATCCTTGTTGGTATCATAATTTTTTCAATAGTGCTGTTTGCGTATTCTCTTGTGTCGTATCGTATCGAAAGCTCCTTGATTACCGCCCCTATAATCTTTGTCGCGATTGGTATGCTGGTCAGCCCTGAAGGGTTTGATATTATACCGCTCGGTGCAGAGAATGAATTAATATTGGTATTTGCAGAAATTGCCCTGGTATTAATCCTTTTTTCCGATGCAGCACGTATTGATGTCTCTACGTTGAAGGGGAACCGTAATTTCCCTTCCCGATTACTCGGAATAGGTCTTCCCCTCACAATTTTTTTGGGGGCTGTGATGGCAATACTGTTTTTCACCGATCTTTCCTTACCTGAAGCAGCCCTGATAGGAGTAATCCTCGCACCAACGGATGCCGGGCTTGGCCAGGTAATTGTCAACAGTCCAAAAGTACCGGCAAGAATTCGACAGGCACTCAATGTGGAGAGCGGACTCAACGATGGAGGTGCAATCCCGTTCTTTGCCTTCTTCCTGGTCCTTTCAACAGCAGAGGAGGCTCATATTCCCGCCAGTCAATGGGTCATCTTTGCGTTTGAGCAGATTGGATATGGGGTCCTTGTGGGATTAATCGTGGGGTTGCTGGGGGCACATCTCATCAACAAAGCGATAGATAAGGGATTGATGAGGGGGAGATTCCAGTGGATCGGCTTTCTGGCACTTGCAGTGATCTCCTATGTTGTGGCGATTGCTATCGGAGGAAGTGGTTTTATTGCAGCATTTGTGGGGGGATTTGCAACCACCCTCACGGGCAGGGGAGTCGGGGATTCGATCATCGAATTTACCTCAACCTGGGGAGAAGTGTTCAGTCTGGTCGTATTTTTCGTTTTCGGGATGCTCGCAGCTAGTCTTCTTTCCGGGATCACTGCTACGATAATCCTCTATTCTGTACTGAGTCTTACCCTTATACGAATACTACCTGTCGCTGTATCTTTGATGAGAACCGGGTTGAAACCGAATTCAATCCTCTTCATGGGATGGTTTGGTCCACGAGGGCTTGCCTCGATTGTTCTCTTACTAATCACCCTCAATGAAGCCCCAGATATTCCCGGTCTGCAGACAATTGCGATAGCAGTGACTATGACGGTTCTGATAAGCGTGTTTGCGCATGGCATTTCGGCAAATCCGGCCATCACCTGGTATGCGAAAAAAATGGCCTTACTGCCTTCAGATGCAGTGGAGTTAAAAGAAGTCGTTGAATCACCGACACGCATGCAGGTGACCGTGAAGGATTGATATCGTGTTTCCAGAGGATAATTGGCGAATAGTTCCGGGCGGGCATAATTCCAGGCATTCGCGATAAAAAGCAGGGTTATATCTTGGCAGATCAATCCCTTGTAGGATAGTGAAATGAAAAAAATTGTCGTAAAGAAGGAAGAGCAGGATAAAACAGTTCAGATTACCTTCAGATTCAAGTCGCTCGGGCAGCTTCTCGAAAAGGACGACCCCTCTTCGCTCCGTGAAAAGGAGCTGACCGAAGAGGCTGAGGATGCAATTTCAGGGCACCTTGATGAATACCGGGTTGGCAAACCCGCCCGTCTGGTCATCGAATTGCCCGAAAAAGATCTTGCCGACGGTATGATTCCACTGATCCCCGAATCCATTCGCCATCACTTCGGATTCCGGCAGGAAGACCTGACCCACGACCTCAAGATTGCATGGAGAGAGGGCATTTACAGTCTCATCCTTATGATCGTTAATATCGGACTTCTTTTGGTATTCATCGCTTATGTCGGCGTCAGCGAAATCCCGCCACAGTCATTAAACGCAGGTATCATCCTGGCATTTCTCACTATCATGAACTGGGCAACCATATGGGATACATACGAGCATTTCCTGTATGACTATCGTAACCTTGCGAGGAAACGGAGGATTTTTCGGAAGATCACCACTCTTCCTATAGCAGTTACAGGATACTGAGAGCAGCACTGAATAGAAATAAATACATAATCGCTAGTTTCGACGTACTTTGGAAAAATGAGAATTATAAGTTGAATTTTTTGAGATAGGTGCTGTCCTTCACCATGTTTTGGAAGATCGTTTCCTTTCCATACTGTTTCAGGTAGTAATAGCATCCGATCCCAACGATAAGAGAAGCGATCAGGACAAAGATCATGTCGGTCATGGTATCGGCATTGTCAGCCTGCATCAGTCCGGCCGCAGATCCGCCCAGGAATGTGTCAATGCAAAACTCCCAGATCTCCCAGAAATATTCGAAGACGCATCCAAAGAAGACGATGAAGATCCCGATGAACGCAGCATCAAGTTTGTAATTTTTAATCTTGTCCCAGAAGAGAATAACCAAAAAGCCGATCAGGGCTACAATAGTTCCCGAGACCGTATGGGCAAGAACATCCCAGTTTACAAAGGCGAGATATCTCCCCTGGATATAGCCGGAGATATGGATAAGCACCGCCAGGGAAACAAGGGCATAGACAAACCAGGGGAACATGATCTTCGTCTTCCATGAGAACAGGTAGATAATAAGCGCTATAAGGAAGAGAGATAATCCTATTAACACATCCTGAGGCTTGAAGATCACGGCGATAAGAACGTTGAAAGCTATTGCAGCTTGAAGAAGATAGGCAAGGTACATGCCCGGTGATCGAAACCGAGAATTCGTACTCATTTCTTGCAGTTTCTTTCGTATTTATAGATATTCTCATTGCCAGGTGTTCGAACTTTTCATTATGGCAGGTGATCTTTGTCTCGATCATATCCCTTGTGCATCAGTTGTTTCAGCACCGCATGATTACCCTGCCAAGTGCTGGTACTGGGAACCGGTCGCCATACTACACCGTAGTGAGCGTAACATATGCCAACCAGATTGCACTTCACGCGGACGGGATATTTGCTTGATTATGATTCACGTTCATCCTGAAGGACGGTGATTGCACCCACTACAATGATAAGGATCCCATCAGAACCAGGATAAATAGCATGATTCCGCCCCGGTTTTGCGACACCTGCCTGCAAAGGTCGGGATATTACGACGTGTACACCGGTGCAGATGATGTTCATTCTGTCTGCTTTTGCCATTCCACGTTATCTGATTTTTTCTGAACAAGGGATTAATAGGAGAAGAAAATATGTGTATCTGTTATGGAAGGATCAGTAACATTAAAGGTAAAGGTACGGACGTTCCCCAGCAAGGGCCGGGCCAGGGTTCATGAAACAGTCCTGCCGATGATCGGGGCAAAAGAGGGAGAGGCTCTGCTCCTTGCACAATACCCGACCGAATGGGACAAGAAGACAAAAACAGTCGCTGTCACGGGGTATGGAGACACGATGGTGGAAAAATCGCTTATCATGCTCTCCCCGGAAGATATGGTTGCTCTAGGTGTTGCCGAAGGAGACACCATCACGGTCGTTCGTAAGGTCACCTGGACCGAGACAGTCGCTAAGGGTGCTGCAAAAGCCGGTGGTGCAGTAAAAGAAGGAGCTGTCAAGGCCGGGGGGACAATAAAGGAAGGCGCAACGAAAGCAGGGGAGACCGTTGGGAAGGGTGCAAAGGACGTCGTCGGGAAAGTCACCCCGAAAAAAGAAGACAAGGAGTTATAACCCAGGGGAGATGATTTGTGGTCGAAGAAACACTCGTAGTTGTGAAGACGGTCTCACCCTACTGGACATGGTTCGAGTCGGTCTTCTGGATCATCATGCTCGTCATCATCCTCATTATTGCGTATTTCATCATCAAGGAGATACGGCTGATGAGAAACACCCGGCGCCTTGCAGAGATCGATCTTGAGAAGGAGAAACTCGGCCTGATGCAGGCCGAGATGGCCCAGCGGGGAACCCCGTTCTTCCGGGTAGCTCCTGAAAAGATGGAAGAGATACGCACGCTTGATGAGGAGAATACCGCTCTTTCGACCGATATTTTCGCAAAGCACAGCGCTATTGACAAACGGATCGAGCGGCTCGAGAACAAGGTGACGATCACCAAACTCGATCGTATGGTGAATAAGATCAAAGATGAAGAGAAGAAACTCGGGTGATCATAATGTATGAGAATGCACCTGCAGAGACGGCCAAGAAATCCTCATTCAAAGAATCCCTGATGGCAATTCCCGGGACCATCGACTCGAAGCTTCCCAGCATGGACAAGAGCCTCGACCGGTACTTCGATGCCCACATGTCAGCGATCATCAGCGAGTGGGGGCTTATAACGATACATACGCTCGATGATCTCGATGACCGGCTGGAGATGGTGACGACTGAGATCCGAAACCTGGAGAGAGGCAGGGACGAGATTGAAAAGCGTGCAGCTGCCCTTGATGCAGGGATCCGCGAGCTGGAGGCGCAATGATGGTTGGCATGGACAGTTACATGAACGCCTACCTGGACCGGAGGATGAAGAACCTGATCCAGGACTGGGACCTCGCTACCCGGAATGACCTGGGTGATTTTGAGACACGGCTCCATGCCATCGAAGAAACCTCAAAGGATATTGCCTCGTTTGAGACGAGTGCAGAGATCAAGCTAAAAGAACTTGAGCACCGTCTCCTCCAGTTAAGGGAGGTGAAGCGATGACCCCGCTCGAGGCAGCTCTGATCATCATCCTTGTGGCCGTAGTGTTATTTGTGATATACTATTACTGGAAAGGGACGAAAGGAGGATTATCGCTCACACGACCCATGGAGAGCAGGGTTGACGAGTATCTCGATCGCAGGTTCGAGCTGATGATTGATGAATGGTCGCTCGTCAGCCGGGCCAGGCTTCAGTCGTTCAGGAACTCCAAGGACCAGACGCTTGAAGCCGATGAGGCAAAAGTGGCATCGCTCAAGACCTTCTCAGAGACGATGGATCAGAATCTGAAGCAGCTGGAGACCCGGCTGGAAACACTGGAAAAACAGGCAGGCATGAAGTAAAAGCAGATTGTGCCTTCTCAACTGACTGAGTGGGGGCCCCGAATGGCTAATACCTATTTTTTTCCGGATCTTTCGAATAATCCGTATTTTGCTCCTCACTCAGTTGATCACAACAATCTCCGGTGAGGCAAAGAGCCGGTAATCATCGTCACCCTTCGAGGTTCCAATACCACGAGTAACGTACATGATGGTATCATCCTTCATTGAACGTCCCCGAATATCAACAATCCCGGCAGAGTCGAGAATACTGAATATACCATTCCCCACTTGCCCACCATGGGTATGACCTGACAGGATGATGTCGGCATCCCATTCCTCCTGGTAATACGGCTCATGGACAAGGTAGATGCGATATCCTCCATTATCAGGCACAACTGGGGGTTCTGCCCTGCGGGCCCAGATATCATCAATCCCGCAGAGGATGAGCCGCTGTCCATTCACATCCAGTTCTATCCATTCATTCCGGAGAACCGTTACACCATTCTTTTCGAGTACCTCTTCGAGCAGATCCGCTGAAACGAGATCAGGGTCTGAGTAAAGCGGGCTGGTATTGTACCCTTGTGAGCGGAGGATCGATTCCATTGCCCAGGCCATCCTTCCTTCAGCGCCTGATCCCTGAATCCCGACTCTGTAATCGTGGTTCCCAAGAACTGCATAAACCGGTGCATCAACCTCGTTCCAGATCTCCTGGAAAGAGGGCGTCTCTTCACACTGGCCATAAAAATCACCCCCGATCAGAACGAGGCTGGGCTGCATCTTGTTGATCTCCCTGATCACGCCTCTTACCATTTCGATATTTCCAGCCTTGATATGGGGATCTGCAATAAAAACGATTCCATCCGGGGCACCAGGGATCTGCAGGCGGGTCATGGTCGGGGATTCAGCTTCCCATGCCATGTAGCCGGGGAGTACGATAAGTGGTATGAAGAGCAGCATCAACACGAAATACCAGGATTCTTTCCCACGGGGAGGAAGGGACATACGGTCTCTATTGATTTACACCGGGGTTCCCATAAAATATGAGCAAAATTGATCCATCGTCAATTCATTGAGGTATTTTCGTTTGAAAGGAAGATGATAGGTCCTCGATATAAATTTCCATTCTTCCTTCCGAAGGTTACGAAACGTCTCTGGGGTTATTGTCATCGCTCTGTTCCCTGTTGATCTTCCTGGTATACGGGAGAGAGAACCGATAGCTCACAATGAAACCCATCACAAGGGCGATTGCCATCGCGGGGATGAGGGCCGGATCAAATACCATGGCAATGATCATTGCAAGCGCGATAGGGCTCCTGAGCAATGCGACACTCACGCCGGCAATGACGCAGACCAGGCAGACCTCAAGGGGAATGAACGGGAAGAGCCGGAAGGCAAGGATCCCGAGGGTCCCCCCGATGAAGAACCCGGGGAAGATATATCCTCCTGCAAAGCCGGTTGAAAATGAGAAGGTAACGAGGAGCATCTTTGCAAGGACCAGAACCAGTAGAAGGAGGAGACTCACCTCAAGGGAATTGTCAATCAGCACCTGGAGCTGATCACTCCCCATAAAAAGGGTGAGAGGGAGGAGCATCCCCGCGATGCCGAGACCAAGACCCCCAAGCAGGCCCAGGAGTACCGGCCGGTTCTCCAGCGGCTCGAAAATTTCTCTCATCTTTTTGTATATCAGGATGAATGCAATCCCACACCCACCCCCGAGAAGGCCAAGCCCGATGGCATAGACGAGGTAGATATCCCGGAATCCCTCGAACGGGGGGAGGGTGAACATTCCCTCCAGAAAAGAGCCTGCGATGAGGAAATAGGCTGCAAATCCGGCCGTGGCTGCAATTATGGAGGGGAGGATTGCCTTCCAGGTCATGATGCCCTTTTCCAGAGTGACCTCAATGAAGATGAGAGCCCCCCCGAACGGAGAGGCCAGGAATGCACCGAAGAATCCGCTGATGGCAGAGAGGGACGAGAGGGTGATCACAGGGGGAGGCATCCGGGCTTTCTCTGCGATCAACGTCCCTGCCGCTCCGGTAGAGACCGTCAGGGGAGCTTCAGGTCCGAGGGGAGCCCCACAGACAAGTGAGGCCAGTCCGCGGATGAAGAGCTCGATCCCCTGTTTCAGGCCAAACCTCCCTTTCTCATTGAATTCGTTCAGGTCTTCGGCCATGATGGCTATCTGACCATGGAAATAATAGCGTATCAGCCCAACACAGAGCCCCCCGGCTACCCCTATGACCAGGATCCAGGGATTGAAAACCGGCGTCAGGGACTCAACAGGAATATCCCCCCAGATAAGGCCGGTGAGGAGGTCCTCGAGGAAAAAGAAGAGAACCATTAACAGGGCACCAATGACACCCAAAAGCGAGACGAAGAGGAGCAGGAAATAAAATTTCCGGGTATTCAGTGAATCGGTTGCCTGCTCGATCTTTTTACTGCTCTCAACCTCTCTCATATTGACGTCCTTATCTGAGTTGAAAACACAGGGACTATTAAATGTCTTCGCTTTGTGTTACCGGCATCGATACCCCTCGGTGAAAAAGGAATATGGTCAGAACATGTTTACCTCCAAGGCTTCTGCTATGGTGTCAGGGTCAAACACAAAGGAAAAAGCCAGGAAATTATTGAACAGAGAGGGAATCGGGATAAGCGAGTTGATTCTATCGTACCGAGATCAAGGAGGGGGAGTCCCCCTCTCCAGCCAGGAGCATCACCAAGCGAAAGGAGACCGCGGGAAACAGAATAATCCTTTTGTATGCGTTCCTTACGTTATATATAAAACTAATCTATATCCGGGCTTCTTTTGGGATGAAAACCAAAAATCTTTAAGATTCAAGAATGCATCAGATACTGATGGCAAAAAAGAAGGAAAAGGCGGTCAAAGAGGAAGAACCCCTCAAACTGTTCTATATTTTTTACAACCAGGAACGCTGGGACAACTGGATCACCACGCTCAAGGAATCCGATTTCACCGTCAAAGACGGTTCTGATGAGATGCCCGATGGTTATACAACCCTCTATAATTTTTCCATGGATATTACCATCGAGGTCCTGAAGATCATCAGGCTCTTCCAGAACAGCAGGTTCACCAAGGATGAGGCCCTCCAGAAGCTGAACCAGGTTGAGGCCATCGTGATGGCGGATGTCCCCGAGAAGACCATTGAGGAGTATGTCGAATCGCTCCAGCTCTCAATGCTCGTCCTCTTTGCGGGCTGCAAGCGGTTCCTTGAGGGGGGATACTCAACCGATATCAAGACCCTCGTCAAGGACGGGAAGAAAGCAGGCGACGAAGACCTCGAGACAGCCCTCGGCATTGCCGCAGAGATCGGCGCTAATGTCATCAACGGGGCAGCCTGCTGCGGCAAGTACATCAAGGATGATATCGAGCAGCCGGGACTATTCGATGAGTGGCTGATCGAGATCGAGAGCATGCACGAGGCTATGGGATCCCTCAAGAATTTTGATGAGGAGGCTGGAGAGGCGTCGTGATCGCCGGCAGGGCCCGGTTCAGGCATGCACGGAAGATCGAACGGGCGGTAGGGTATCGGATCCCTGATCTTGCATTTCACGGTGCGACGCTTGACGCCCTCTCTTCCCGTCTCAATACCGAACGCCTTGATCATGTCCTCAAAGAACAGATCCTCTCGTTCTTCACCTCGTTTCTCCGATGTAACTGCCGGGACAATCCCCACTGCGGCTGCCCCGAGAAGAAATTTGCCCGCGAGATCATAGAACTCCGGGAGACTGGGCTGGATCACAGGCAGATCGCCCTTGTTCTCCAGGATGAGTATGGTATCGACCTCTATCCTGCAGATATCCTCAGTTTTCTCGAGGAATCCGTTCATGTGCTTGAAGCGATACGGGATGTTGCTTCACTCATGAAGAGGGCCGAGCTTGAGCAATCCGCGATTGAGCATATCGGGTTGATCGAACAATAGGTGGGTATGGCCGAATTCCTTATCCCCTCCTTTTCCTATTATTACCGTGATCCCCATGAAAAGATCACTGACCGTGCTCTGGAAACATTCGGTAGACCAGACTGAGCCCTGTCTCCTCTGTACGGATACCCGCAAAACCCTTGTGGAATTGTTGGAGGAGCTCCGTCCGGTATTCCAGGAGGAGGGGATCCACTTCAGGTTCCTTGATGAGAAGGTGCCTCCGGAAAAGGGAATCAGGGTGAATACTGTCATGCTCAATGGCATCCCGCTCTCATCGCTCCTTTCCGCTGCTGCCAAAGGAGAGGAATACTGCCATGCTTCCCGATGCATGCCGATCCGGAACCTTTACCTGTCACTACCAGGACCTGACGGGATACTCTGTGAGGAAGCCCCCGAGATCCTTTTCCGGAAAGCGATCCTTCGGGCACTCGAGGATGATATACAAGAAGGGTCTGCAGCGGGCAGGTAACTCTTATCAGCTCTGCCCGTGAGAACAGGATAGAGGTATCACTCTTGGCGCTCTTTCTTACAATCCGCGAGATTTTCCTCATCATTGATATCCTACTGATCCTGGTCATCATTTTTGACAAGAGAAAGAATCCCACTTCAACGGTAGGGTGGATCCTTGTCCTGATTCTCCTCCCGGGACTCGGCTTTTTCGCTTACCTTTTTCTTGGCCAGGACTGGACAAAACGCCGCCTGTTCTCAAGAAAAGCAGAAGTTGACCAGATCATTATGGAGACCGTGACCTCCCAGAAGAAGGAACTCAAGCGTATCGGGATGGAACATAGGGGGGGGCATACGAACGGCTTGTGAGTATCGCAAGAATGCTCCTCGAGAGCAACCAGGCAATCATCACAAATGATAACACACTCACCATTTTTACTGACGGAAAAGAGAAGTTCAATTCCCTCTTTTATGCCATCAGGAGTGCTAGGCATCATATCCACCTCCAATATTACATCATACGGGATGACCCGCTCTCACGGGATCTGATCTCGGCGCTCACTGCGAAGGCACAGGAGGGGGTGGAAGTCAGGCTGCTTGCCGATTCACTGGGGATGAAAGTGAAGAAGAAAAAATTGGAGAAGTTTCTCCAGGCAGGTGGAAAATATGCGGCATTTTTTCCCCGTTTATACACCCTGAATTACCGGAATCACCGGAAGATAGCGGTGATCGATGGCACTTCAGGATTTATCGGGGGATACAATATCGGTGAAGAATATCTTGGGAAAGGGCCGCTTGGATACTGGCGTGATGCAGCGATCCGGATCGATGGGACGGGAGTCAACGGTCTGCAGCTCCGGTTCTTCATGGACTGGAACTATGCATCGGACGAAAAGATCTCCTTCGATCCGGTTTATTTCCCTGAAAAGACGGGGCATGGGACGTGTCCGCTCCAGATCGTCTCGAGCGGCCCCGATGCACGCTGGAACCAGATCAAGGATGGATATGTGAAACTGATCCAGAGCGCCATGGAATCGGTATACATCCAGACCCCCTATTTTATCCCCGATGAGAGCATCTCAGATGCCCTCCGGATAGCAGCACATTCCGGAGTGGATGTCAGGATCATGATACCCTGCAAACCCGATCACCCCTTTGTCTATTGGTCCACCCTCTCATTTATCGGTGACCTGCTCGATTCCGGGGTGAGAGCCTATACGTACGATGATGGATTCATACACGCAAAGACGATCGTGGTCGATGGTATCGCAGCCTCGGTGGGGAGTGCCAATTTCGATGTCCGGAGCTTCAGGCTGAACTTCGAAGCAAATGCCTTTTTCTATGATCAGGAATACGGAAATCAGATGAAGAAAGCATTCCTGGACGATCTCCCGAAGTGCACTGAATTAACTCTGGAGAAATATAAGAACCATTCACGCTGGATCAAGGCAAAGGAGTCGGTATCAAGGCTCTTCTCGCCGCTGGGGTGATCATTCCCCCAATACCTCACCTTTGGGAGCAGAATTCTGTTAGAACCCGTTGGAGTACGCTGGTCAACAGGAATCATATTAAATTGCTCTTCAGCAACTCCTTTGTAAAAAACGCGTTTTTTGAAGGAGAAAAAGGTGATTGAATTTATACCTTGCAATACTCTTTCTGCACGCTCTTCAGAGCAAATCCGGCAATGAGGGAGAGTATCCCGTATATAACGAAATAAAGGCCGATTAGATAGCCGAAGATAATGATCGAACCGATGAGCGGGTAGATCATGATCAGGATTGCGAAAATGATCGAGAGGATCCCAAGGAGGAACACCAGCCAGCGATGGGGGTAATCCTTCTCTGACAGAGCAAGGGTCACATTCATTATACCGATTACAAACAGGACAACGGCGATGATGATTGTCAGGATCGCTCCAAAGATCTGGGGTGCTACAAGGGCTGCAGCTCCAACGATGAATCCAAGAATCGCCGCAAACAGCAATAACGATGGACGCCCTGATCCCCCCGGACTCATCAATGCTGCCACAAGAGCCAGAAGCGCAAGCACAATGATCAATACGCCAAAGAGCATGACAAGGACTGCAGCAGTAACACCAGGATAGAAGAATATCAGGATGCCGAAGATCAGTGAGAGTAGTCCAAGAATGACGAATGTACCCCACTTCACGGTACAGATCCGTTCTTCATACACAATAATGTCAGTCATATGTTGACCTCAGTAGCTCCTGAAAATTCTTGCTATAAATATCTTTTCTGTATCAATTGTCGATTTCAAACTGGTGAGGATGCAAAGGAACCATCAATCCTTTAAAGAGCAGTGTAGTAGATCCCAGATCTCATCCATGACAGATATCCTGTCAGCCAGGGCAAAGCCGGGATAAAAAAAGGAGAAGGCAAGAACCGGTTTATTTCCCAAACAACTTTTTGAAAAAGCCCGAGATACCGGTTGCTTCTTTTTGTGCACCCATCAGCTCCTGGGCCATACTTGCAACTTCTGGTGAAGCCTTCATGGCGAGCTTCGACTGTTCGCCGAGCATGCTGGTAAGTGCCTGGGGCTCAACTTTCTTTCCGGCAAACATCTTGCCGATGTAGCCAATGACCATCGGTGCAGCAATGGCCAGTACCTTGCCGACAATCTCCGGCGGAAGCCCGGTCTTCTTGGCAATTGCATTCTGGATGGTCCCCATCTGGCTTCCAAGAAGGCTGCTGACCATGCTGGATCCTCCGGCTGCAGCGGAACCTCCGAGAAAACCTCCCAGGTTGTCCATCGGGTTCTGCCCCCCCATCTGTCCGAGCATCCCGGTAATCATATCCGCCCCACCTTGTTTCGATGCAGTGTTCGACATGGAACCGAGGATCATCGGAAGCGCCATGCCTAGTGCTGATGAGACTCCTTTTTCATCGCCGCCAACTGCTTTGGTGATCTGGGAGAGATTGTCTCCCGTCGCCACCTGTTTCATTAAATCTGCAACAATGTCCATAATGCATAAGGATGGCAGGGGATGGGGATTAAAGCTATGTATGGAACTTGGGAGTAAGGTAATCATTCCTTTTTGATTGAGGGTTTCCCGGTCAAAAGCTATTTCTTCCATCTCGTTGCTCATTACAAGTAACCGTCTTCGCAAGCAATGAAGACCGGGAGATGATACAATGGGTCTTTTAAACCGCATGGGTACCGTAATCAAGGCAAAGATGAACAAGTTGATCGGTCGGATGGAAGATCCCCGGGAGACGCTTGATTATTCGTATGAAAAGCAGCTCGATCTGCTGCAGAATGTGAAACGGGGAGTCGCGGAGGTAGCCACCTCCAAGAAACGGCTCCAGTTGCAGAGGGCAAAGCTGTTGGAGAGCAGTGAAAAGCTCGAGGCCCAGGCGCGGGAAGCAGTGGCAGTGAACCGGGAGGATCTCGCACGCCTCGCCCTCGAACGGAAACAAGCCCTCACCTCCCAGATAACAGGCCTTGACAAGGAGATCGCTACCCTCGAGGCCGAGCAAGAGAAACTCGTTGAGGCTGAAAAACGGCTCTCCACAAAGATTGAAGTGTTCCGTTCCAAAAAAGAGACCATCAAGGCTCAGTATTCTGCTGCAGAAGCACAGGTTAAGATCAGTGAATCAGTCTCCGGTATCAGTGAAGAGATGGCCGATGTAGGGATGTCGATCGAGCGCGCAGAGAGTAAAACAGAAGAGATGAAGGCACGCTCGGCAGCCCTGGATGAGCTCCTCGCAGAAGGCACGCTCGTTGATTTCACTGCCGGTGAGGATGATATCGAGCGTGAGCTGGCCAAGATCGGCAAGCAGGGCAGCATCGAAACAGAACTAGCCAAACTGAAATCAGAGGTGGGCAAAAAATGATCATCCGAATCATAGGCCAGGGGCAGTATAACGTCAAGAGCAGTCTCTTCGATGAGCTGAACAAGATTGACAACAAGATCGTCGAACATGTCCAGAAAGGAAACGAGAAGGCATACAAGAAAAGCCTCGCCGATCTGATCGGAAAGATAGTCAAGGAGGGGGATGTGGTCGACCACAGGGAGATCATCGAGTCCGATGTCATCGTTCCCCCATCTGACATGACGCTGGAAGAGGCCCGGCAGGTCTTCAAGGGCACGGGGATCTTTGAAGGGTAGCTGGAACGTCCCCCAATCACAATGTTTTGAACAATACTAAAAATAACAGAACATTTACAGCGGAATACCCCACAGGGGGTACCACTTCGCTATCTCTTTTTCGATGGGAAGATCTTTTTCAAGCAGCGACCGGACCCTGAACTCCATGGCACTGTCCCGGGTTTTGCCGTCAAGGGGAATGAATGGATAAAATCGTCCCAGCTTGAAATGGTATACCCAGTAGACTGGTTTTCCTTTCTCGAACCGGAAGATTGCACAGAGAAGGTAATCACCGAATCCCTTGTCGATCAACGTCTGGCTTACCAGGTGAATCCCCCCAACAAGATCATCGAAGTCGGGATCCTCCAGGATCACCCACGTAAACCGGTATTCATCTGTGACTATTCTGAAAGAGCTTCCCGTCTCCCGGGAGCTGAACTGGAGCAGTTCCTCGATCTCCGTCCTTGCCTCGTCGTATTGGGAGGACTCGATGGGTTTGAAACATATGCCGGCGCGAGGGGCAGGAACAAGGTTAAATTCGCTCTGCATCGTCACGCTGGCTGAAGAGATGGCGAACAGTTTGTCGAGGTTTGCCTTCGGGAGAGCCGTGGTTCCCAGCAATGCTCCCAGTGCTTCCCTAATCCCCACGGCCGGCCAGCTCCTTTTCAATCCGATCAAGAGCAGCAATCCGCTGCTCAACGGACGGATGTGTCGCGAACAGCGCCATGATCGATGATCCCGAGAGAGCAGGGATGATGAAGAAGGCATTCATCCCTTCCACCTTTCGCAGATCGTCTTTTGGTACCCGGTCCATCATCCCACTGATCTTCATCAGGGCTGATGCAAGCTGGGACGGCCGTCCAGTCAGGACTGCAGAGCCACGGTCGGCGGAGAACTCGCGATACCGTGAGAGGGCTTTTATCAGGAGATAGCTGATGACCCAGACGGCCGCTGCGAAAACCGGGATGATGAACCAGAGATTCTGCTTCCCCCCTCTTCCCGATGTCCCCCTTGAGGCCGACAGGGAATTTCTGAAGATGAAGAATGCTGCAGTAGAGATCAGGCTTGCAAGGGTCATCACCATGACATCCCGGTTCTTCACATGGCTCAGTTCATGGGCAAGGACCGCTTCAAGTTCTTCCTGGTTGAGCGTTGAGCGAAGCCCGGTGGTAACCGCAACAACAGAATTTTTGGCATTTCTCCCCGTTGCAAACGCATTTGGAATGGCACTGTTCACGATCGCGAGCTTCGGACGGGGGATCCCGGCAATCGAGCAGAGCCGGGTAAGAGTCTCGTAGAGTCGCGGCTCTTCCTGCTCGGAGACTACCCGGGCACCCATGGAGAGGAGGACCATGCGATCCGAGAAAAAGTACTGGAGCAGGATTGCACCCATAACAATGACGAAGAGGAGAAGCGAATCAATCCCGATATATGCCAGCACTGCGATGAAGATGAAATATACCAGAGCAAGCAGGAACATTGTTCCGATCATCCGCAGCTGCAATCCCCTGTCCTTTACCCACCGTACCATAACGATAGATCCCCCTGATTTTCGTATACCAGCAGAAATTCCCCGCCAGGACAATGAACAGGTAACGGCTGAGAATTACTGGAGTTCTAGGCATGTATCACATAGACTATCGGACGATAAATAGATTCTCACACCTGAACAGGGTTCTTCTTCCCAAAAAAATCCAATAAAAATCATCCAGACATGTGCTCTGAAGAGGTTCTGATGATGCCTCTCTTTTTCAGTGTGAAGCTATGAAACGTCCTGCCAAATCCTGGAGGCTGTTTCAGATGCGTTCATAACAATTCAGATTTGGTAACTTTGAGAGAGATCCCACATTTCCGGTCAGGCAGTAACAATAATCCCCCAGGGTCACAACCATTTGAAACGGGGGGAAGGAACCGATACAACCTCACCAATTCCATGAGAATGAAAAAGAGTACCCGTTCTGACAGAGACTCACTTTGAGAGAGGTATCCCGGCATCATGAAGTCAATCGATGAAATCAACCTTAAGATATCACGCGGGGAGGCTGCGGTTCTCACCGCTGCTGAACTCAAGCGACAGGTCGCTGACGGAGAGCACCTCACCGTGTCAGACGTGGATGTGGTCACTACCGCGACGTTTGGCATCATGTCAGGAACACTCGCCCTGTTGCACATACCGGTCTCTGATCCCGGTACCTTTCACCATGCAGAAAAGGCCTGGCTCAACGGGGTTCCCGCTATACCCGGTCCCTGTCCGAACGAACGGCTCGGTCTTGTCGACCTTGTGGTCTTTGGAACGTCCCAGGCAAACCAGTCATATGGCGGGGGCCATCTCTTCCGGGATCTGGTAGAGGGGAAGGAAGTGGAAGTCACCGTTGAGACCGGCGGACGTCAGATCTCCCGGTATGTGACTCTCGCTGAGGTAGGTCTTGCCCGGATTGTAACCACACGGAGCGCATATAAGAACTACCTGGCACTTGTCAACCGGAACCAGGGTGCGGAAAGGACCATCTTCTCGGTCAAGGGGATTTCAGGGCCGTGCCGCGAGGTTAGCGTAAGCGGATGTGGAGATATCAACCCGCTCCAGAACGATCCACAAGGGCGGGTGATAGGTGTTGGCAGCCGGGTTCTCCTCAATGGCGGGACGGGGTATATCATGGGACCGGGGACCAGAAGTACACAGGAACACCCCAACATTGCTGCATGTGCTGACATGAAAGGGATGGTCCCAGAGATGATGGGAGGATTTGTCACTTCCGATGGACCTGAATGCATCACCTCCCTTGGCGCCGCAATCCCGGTGCTTGATGACGCTATTCTCGATAGTATCCTTGTCACCAATGCGGGCATTCCACTGCCCATCGCTGATATAGAGGGGCGTATTGTCTTCACCTCGTCACATTACGGTGAAGTATGGGATCATACTGACCTTGAAATCACCTATTCCCCGGAAGCCTGCCTCCAATGCGAACCCTGCCAGGCTGCTGCGGTCTGCCCTACCCGGGCAATTATTCCCGGAGAGAGAATAGATCCCCTCCACTGTGTCCATTGTGGCACCTGTCTCCAGGAATGTATTGGAGGAGCGTTCTCCGGCAACCTCGGGACCATTACCGTGGATACCAGGCAGATCCCCATCACATGCAGGCAGTCATCCCGGGAGCATGCCCTCCGGATCTGCGACCATCTCAAGGTGCTCGTCACCGAAGGGAAATTCCACCTCACGGGAAAATGCGGGAATCTCTGGTGAAGGAAATTCCCAAGGCGATCCACTTGCACCGAGAGTAAATCAGCACTGGTTCAAAAAAGAGATGGTGAATTTCAGGATTAATGAGTGACGAGTTTTGGTAAACTCTTTGCCTGGTCCACCCAGCCCTCGACCATTTTCTGGGTAGGAACCCGCCGGACCAGGTTCTTTGCAGCATTGGCCTCTTCAAGCTTCTTTACCAGTTGTCCGGTTTCCGGGTAGCCAGTTCAGGTACACTGTCCTCCCCGGCAGCTTCGAGGAGATCCGAATACTCTGATCCGATACCCTTTATCCGGTACAGATCAGCGGGGTTGACCTACGTGAAAATCTTTGAGGGATCAATACCGGTAGCTTCGGCAATCTCCTCATCCCCTTTTCAGAAGCACCTTTTTCAAGGAGTCCTTCGACCGTTTTGATCCCGGTTTTTTCGAATTTGGCTTTGATTCCGGGTCCAATACCTTCAATGTCGGATAATTTCATGATTCAATTTGTTACGCTCACTTTGTAAAAATGGTTTTAATTACCCCCTTTTTGTCAATTACTTCTATTTAACGAGATGGAGCTGATTTTCCCCTGCATACCTGATTGAGCCATACTTTTATCATAAAGAAAGAGGATATTGGGACTGAAACGGAGAATTTATATGTGGTACTATTATTTACTGGTCCTAATTATCGGTATAGCCTTTGGGTTCCTGCGGAGTGGAAAAGAAGATAAGTGGGGTCTCCTCAAGTGGGGATTGATCATTGGGATTATTCTTGGGATCATTTTCGGCCTCATCTCTCTGTTCACTGGAGGTATCCTCGCTGGTTTGGGTGAAGCATGGGGAGTATTCATCTCGATTGTGCTCTACGTAATAGTTTTCATTATAGGTGTCTTCATTGGCGACATGATCGAGGGAATGAAGAAAAAGTAGATGGGATAGCCCTGAATACGGTGTCTCTGTCAATCGTTCCATCTTTTTTATCCCATGGAATAGTTCTCTTTTCAGATTACTATGGAGATACTCTTATCCATCCATGAGTAAACGCCTTTTTCTGTGAGAAAGTAATCCAAATTTCAGAGCGAGAGCGTAAACCTCATGTAGAAGGGATACCGATCGTTGAAATGGAGCAAGAGAAATGCCAAAGGTAAATGAAGCCACGGTAGTAAAAGTCATCGAACTGATCGGCACCTCCCCAAAGAGTTGGGAAGATGCGGCAGCCAATGCGATAAAGGCAGCGGGAAAAACGGTGAGAAATATCACGGGAATGGAGTTGAAACGCTGCTCTGCCACCGTTGAAAACAGCAAAATTGTTGAGTATAAGGCTGTCGTGAAGGTTGCTTTCGACGTCGAACGATAAATCCGGAAACGCAATCCTTCGAGGGGAGGCGCAAACCACTTCCCTTCCCTAATGTTCAGGCACAACCTTTCATGCAAACGTGATCCTCTTCTCAGGGAGGGGAAGTTCCATAGCTCTCGATCTGAATCGGTTGTTCAGAATCAGTGCCCTGCTTGTTTCACGAAAATTCGGGGAGGAGAGAGAAAGAAGCGCCCATATACCTTTATTTGAGATTCGGTCTTATTTTATTGCCTGGAAAATCACTCTTCTGGGGAAATGTTTATTTTGGGTAGTTCTATACCATTGTAACCATAAAGAGGTGAAGAAAGTATGGATATTGTTACCGCCTTTGTCGGACTGATCCAGCTGATCATAGCGATCCTTCTGGCAGTAGTCGCTCTTTACATTGGTTATTCAACATTCTCAAAGATCACAAAAGGAATCGATGAAATCCAGGAACTCAAGAAAGGAAATGTTGCGGTGGGAATCATCATTGCAGCGATCTTCTTTGCTATCGCCATTGTGATCCAATCCGGAGTTGCCGGAATCTCGATAGGGATCACCAACGCTCTCGGAGGAGACTGGTGGTCGCTTGTCGCAGCCTTCATCCAGCTGATTCTCGGGATTGTCCTTGCCATCGCAACGATCTATCTTGCCCTGAATATCCTTGACCGCCTGACGAAAGGGATCAATGAGTTCGAGGAACTGAAGAAGGGCAATGTTGCTGTTGCGCTGATGATGGCTGGAGTGATTGTTGCTACTGCAGTGATCATCCAGTCCGGGGTTATCGGGATCACCTCGGCCCTTATCTAACTATTTTTCTTTTTTTCCGATGGAATGGTAGTCCAACAAGTGCCATATATTGCCAGATCATGAGAACAGCATTCCTGACATCAGCTCTCCCCCATGACTCGTAGACTACTACCTTCATGATGGGGAAAGAGAGAGACGCACTGACAACCCAGTATTTACAACTGATTGTAACCGTATCTGAAAGATTCCTTATTCTCCATCGGTAAATGTGGGGTCATATCTCACTGATAGAACACGCACCGTTCATGATCTTTTTGAAAAACATGCTGATGTATCCTTCAACCAGACGGCTCATTCTGCTTTAGAGGGTGCTCTACGCTTGAATCTTTTGAGGAGAAACGCCCCCAATGCAACCACCATAAGGCTATTGAAGGTTACAAAGACAATTGGATTTTTCATATCGGTACCGACCAGGTTGCCATGGACGATCCCCAGGAGGAGGGCAACCCAGATAAGGGCATGGAAGAACCGCCAGTATCCCGGCATTACACGACGAAGCATTACCCCTGCAAGAGCGATATAGATGAGGATCAGGGAAGGCCGCCCTGCATTGGAAAGAACTACCTGAAGAGAACCCAGCCGGGGAAGGAATATCAGGGCATTCATCAGCCGGACTGCCAGCAAAACGGGGTGAAGAGTAATCAGGATGAGGCCTGTTATGGAAAAAAGATGGTGAATCGAGAGAAATGAACTGCCGAATGTCTGATGTATCTCACGTACCCAGGGAGTCATGATAGCAGCGATCACCAGCAGTAAGAAACCAGCAAGCCCTGCCACACGTATTCCGCTCGTATAAATGGATGGTGACGGATGTAATGCAACAACAACGACAGATAAAAGAAGGAGGATTGCGATGCTGGCCAGAACAAGATACCCAACCCGTGTGACGGTCATCAAAGGGCCTGATTTACGCAGGGGTTTATAGCAGTTTCCTCTCTTCTCAAAATCTGGCATGAACCTTTACATTCAGGAACCTGGCAATACAGTTCAAGGGGTGCACTCCATCATGTTGCCCCCACATTGGAGGGCATTGCTTTGGGGATTCCCCCTCAGGACTTCCGGGCATGTGCCATGATCGTCCGCATCACCATCGGGTTTGCCGCCTCCGGGGGTAATCCTATCTCCTTTACGACTAGCCGGGTGAGATGATCCAATCCGATTCCGGGATGGGCGACGGTTATCTGGCTGACCGCCAGTGATACCTCCTTCACCCAGGCATACCCGTCATCCATCGCAAAGTAGACCTCTTCACCTCCTTTTGGTTCGGCCCATGAGGAAAAGAGATACATAATATGCTCGATATTCATCAGACGCTCGAGTGATCGCATCGAGGCGTCGGGATCATCATAGACGGGCAAATCCCCGGGAACCGGGATAGCATCCCCGGAAAAGAGGATCATCTCCGGATGGAGAAGAAGCGAGATTGATCCTGCTGAATGGCCCGGGGTATGAATGACTTCGAGGAACCGGCCGTCACCAAATGTGATCGAATCCCCGTCTGTGATGAGCCGGTTGACCCTGACCGGACCTCCGACAAGCTCTTGAAAGCCGGGAACCGGACGTTCCCGTTCCTGACATCGCGTATCTTCAATCCATTGTTGTTCAGCCGGATGGGCCGCAATGCTACATCCGGTGGCCTCCTGGATTGCCATTGCGCCCCCGATATGATCAGGATGGGAATGCGTCAGGATTAGTAATCGTATCTCTTCTGGTTTCCTGCCGAGATCCTGGATCTTACCAAAAATTCTCTGCTCCGACCCGTACACCCCGGCATCAATGAGCAGGAGGGATGTCATCGTCGGGATCAGAAACGAGAAAACGTAACGCGAAACGGGGCCTGATGGAGAAGGGACTGTGAACGGTATCCTGACCGGATAAACGGGGGAAGAACAGAGGGGCATGGCGATTTGTCCTCCTTTGTTCTTATTTACATGCTCTCCTTAAATAGAACATTCCTTGTTTATTGATGAGAATCATGATAAAAAGCCTCTATGGGATAATTGACAGAGGAAGCTGCGATCCATCATCCAATTCTTCGATCCATTCTGCAGACAACAGGAGATGATTAGAAAATTACTCTCACGACATTACCCGTGATGAAATGAATCTCTGGACTCTGATCTGGTCCGGTGGTATTCCACCATAGCTGCCGCTTCCTCGACTGCTTTGCTCTTGTCGAAGTCTCCTGTATAAAGGATCCTGATACCATCAGTGTCGTCCTTGAGATACGCAGCATTCCTGTAGAGTATGAGCGTGATTTCCCCCTCGGGCCCGAAATGATGCTCTTCGGCCTCACCTCTCATGTACCGCTCCCGTTGATCTCGTGAGGGTGCGGCATACTTGTTCTCGAACCGGAATATTCCCATCAAAACCTCATGGATTGGAATACCTGATAGTCTCGCGGAGTCTGGGGTGAAAGTGGAATCATTACCTTTCCCACCAAAGAAAAGTTGAATAGAACAAAGCGGTTCAGAAAAAATTTAACGGATGTTCGCTATGGATAGTGCATGAAATGTATCATCGCCATCCTTGCGGTATTCTGCAGTGCACTTCTCATGGTGGCCGGCTGCACGACCCCTATGGAACCTGATACCACTCCAGACACGACTCTTCCAACGGCAACTCCCACCGTCCCCCCTGATCTACGGCCGGAACCAACCGATGTCGTCCCCCTTTACCAACAGGTGTCAATCCAGATCTCCAAGAACACCGTTGCCACTGATCCCTGGATCTCGGTGGTCT
>ERZ1645192.497-NODE-497-length-32625-cov-5.979982_pt1 | contig 32625 bp, 27 predicted proteins | sample MGYA00575354_ERZ1645192 | MGnify/ENA primary metagenome ERZ1645192 (study PRJEB40844, sample SAMN11349763) | freshwater sediment metagenome | isolation source: river sediment | host: Sediment | place: India: Faizupur Khadar , New Delhi | collected 2017-02-21 ...
GTCTACACCGCCGATGACTGGGGAAGGTACTTTGGGGAACTAAAGGTTGCTGATTACGCGGACAAAGAGACGTTGGAGAAGGTACGGAAAATCGCACGCACAGCGCATCCGGTGAAGTTTGACGCTCAAGGCAAGATCAGCATTCCAGACAAGCACCGCAAGCACGCTTTAATCGCGGAAGGTATTGAAGTCACTATTCTCGGTTTTGGCGATCGATTTGAAATTTGGAACAAAGAGAAGCTTGACGACTAAAAGAAACGGGGAAGTGAGATGTCGGAAGGCAGGCACATACCTGTTTTGCTCAGCGAGTGTATACAATATTTAAATCTTGAACCCGGAATGGCTATCGCGGACGGAACATTCGGCGGTGGGGGTCACTCGGCGGAGATCCTGAAAAGGATTCTGCCGGACGGAACGCTGATTGGGATTGACAAAGATCCCGAAGCCATTTTGCGGGGCGAGAAAATTTTTAGTTTATATAGTAAAAATGTACGGCTGGTACACGACGACTATATGAATATCGAACGTATATTAAGTAATCTTAATATAAAGGAAATCGACGGCGCGCTGCTGGATCTGGGCGTTTCGTCATTCCAGCTGGATGACCAAGCTAGGGGGTTTAGCTACAAGGCCGACGTCATGCTGGATATGCGCATGGACAACACAAAAGGGATTACAGCCCGGGATGTTGTGAATGGGTATAGCGCAAATCAGCTGGCGGATATATTTTTTAGATACGGCGAAGAAAAATGGTCAAAACGCATAGCGGAGTTTATCGTTCTGAGGAGAAAGACAAAAGAAATCTCCACATCCGGGGAACTCACAGAGGTCATAAAAGCAGCAGTGCCAGTTGCAGCGCGCAAGGAAGAGAAATACCCACAAATGCGCGTGTTTCAAGCGATTCGCATCGAAGTGAATGACGAGCTTAAAAACCTGCAAATGGCATTGGATGGCTTTTCGAAGGTGATACGGCCTGGGGGACGGCTGTGTGTCATCACCTTCCACTCGTTAGAGGACAGAATCGTCAAACAGTTCTTTAACAAGATGCAGGACCCTTGCGAGTGTCCTCCGGATGCTCCGATATGCATATGCGGAAAAGAACCCACGGGCAAAGTACTGACCCGAAAACCGGTTCTGCCGCAAAACAGCGAAATAACGCTCAACAGCCGGGCCAAATCGGCCAAACTACGTGTGGTTGAGCTTTTATAAACTTTAGACCAAGATTGTGTTTTAGGCGGTGAGACGAGAATGGAAAACAGAAATTCAAACAGCAGCCATTCCCCATTCTATGATTTGTCAGATAGCGAATCCAAAAAGCGGAGCAGCTATGAGGGCGAATTACAGATTTTTTCGGAGAGCCTGAAACGCAACACCGAAGCGGACACACACCGAGAGACCGCTGCAAATCAGAGAACTTCTTACGCGCCTGCGCCGAGAATCAAGAAAAGAAAATCGAAATACCGGAATCGGACCATGGAAAACCGCGGTGTCACGCTGACCGTTGTGATGATTTACGCGGTGGTGGGTTTTTTTGTCGGTTCCTTGATGATTGGGAGATATTCGAATATAATAAGAACGGATGAGAAGCTGGACGCCGTTGAGGCGCAGATTGACGAAATGAAATCACAGTCCGAAGAACTGCGCTTGCAGGTTTCCCTGCAGGACGACATCGCCATGGTTCAGGAACAGGCCAAGGATCGGCTGGGTATGGATTATCCAAATAATGACCAAATCGTCTATGTGAATCTGGACGGCGGCGATGCGGAAACGAATGATACGGACACCGAAGTGATGCAGAGCGATGCCAAGGTGCAGTAGGTGTTCTAAAATAGGTTAGGAGCGTGAAAACGGTTGGCTAGACCTTCGATATCGAGCAAAAATAGGCTGATTGTCGTACTTGGGATAATCAGCTTGCTTTTTATAGTGTTGATTGTCCGATTGGTGACCATCATGTTTGTGGACGCGGACGAATTGAAAGCCAAAGCCGAAGCGCAGTGGACCCGCCAGTTTGACGAAACCGCCAAACGCGGGGATATTCTGGACCGCAACGGCAACATTCTGGCGCACTCTTCGGCGATTGAAACCGTGTATGTCGACGTGGCCGATGTGGAAAACGCCGAATATCTGGCACAGACCCTGTCCGATGTACTGGACTTGGACTATGACACGGTCTATGCAAGAGTTACCGACACGACCAAATCGCAGGTCTGGATTAAGCGGCAGGTAGACAGCAGTGTCACCGATAAACTCAAAGAATTCGATCTGCCCGGAGTGGGATATTATACCGAAACCAAACGCTATTACCCGAATGACGCATTCTTAACGCAGGTGCTGGGTATAACATCCACCGACGGCGAGGGGCTGGAGGGCATCGAAGGCCGCTATGATTTGTCGCTCTCGGGTGAGGACGGCCGGCTGGTCGGCGAAACCGACCGCTTGGGCAATACCATTCCCTACGGCGACAGCATGTACATCCCGGCCGAGGACGGTAACAACGTGGTGCTGACCATTGACGAAGTCATCCAGATGTTTCTGGAAAGTGCGCTGGAAGACGCCGTCATCGAACATCAGGCCCTTGGAGCGGAAGGGGTGGTCATGAACCCCAAAACCGGCGAACTGCTGGCTGTGGCGAATTACCCAGATTTTGATCTCAACAATCCGCCGAGAAGCGACACCACCCTGTTGCAGGAGCGGATACGGAATAAGGTGTTTACCGACGCCTATGAACCCGGTTCGACATTTAAAATCATCACGGCCGCATCGGCTTTGGACAGCGGCGCAATGACCGTGGCGAATGATTTCGAATGCGTTGGTTATGAAATGGTGGACGGCGAACGCATCAACTGCTGGCGAAGCTATCTGCCGCACGGCAAAGAGACTTTCGCCGAAGCCCTGCAAAACTCGTGCAATCCGGCTTTCATGGAAATGGGGCTGGCGATGGGTACAGATATTTTTTACGATTATATTTTCAAATTCGGTTTCGGGGAAAAGACCGGCGTGGATACTATCTACGAATCTGAAGGCATTGTGCAAAACATCAAATACGTTAAAAATTTCGACTTGGCGCATATCAGCTTTGGCCAAAGCATTGCGGTGACACCGCTCCAGCTGGTCACTGCGGTTTCGGCGGTGGTCAACGGCGGCGAACTGATGCAGCCCATGCTGGTGAAGGAAGTCACCAACAGCGAGGGCTATGTGGTTCAGGAGAATGAGCCAACGGTGGTTCGGCACGTCATCAGCGAGGAAACCAGCGCGACCATGCGCGAGCTGCTGCAGAGCGTGGTGGATGATGGCGGCGCAACGCAGGCCAAGATTGACGGATACGCGGTGGGCGGGAAAACCGGAACCGCGCAGAAATATGGGGAAGACGGCGAAATTCTGGAGAACAAGTATATCGCTTCGTTCATCGGCTTTGCGCCGGCCAACGACCCGCAGCTGGTGGTGCTGATACTCGTGGATGAACCGAGCGAAGGCCAAACCTTCGGTTCGGTGGTTGCCGCGCCGTATGCCAAAGAAGTGCTGGAAAGTTCGCTGAAGTATCTGGGCATTCCGGCTACCTATACCAGTGAGAACTCGTACGTAACCGTACCTAATGTCACCGGCCTCACCGCCAGTGCAGCGACGGAATTGATCGAAAAAGCGGGTCTCTCGGTCATCATGGACGGCACTGGCTCTGTCAAAACCCAGTCTCCGGCCGCGGGCGCCAGTCTGGCCAAAGGCGGGTCGGTTCAGCTCACCATGAGCGTGAAGGCCACCGAAAACACAGTCTATGTGGATGTGCCCAATGTGGTGGGCCTCACCATGGAGGAAGCGCTAACTGCGCTGAAAGACCTGGGTTTGGAAGTAATGATTGCCCAGTCGGGTACCACTGTGACCACACAGAGCATACCGGCAGGTTCGTCTGTGGCAAAAGGAACCATTATTACCTTAAGCGGATATTAAAATTACTTGCTAACACGGCGCTGAACCATTATGATATATTGGAACCAAAATGGAATAAAAGAAGGTTAAAAAACACAATATATGAGATTGGATGAATTAACGGCCACCATATCCTGTCAATTGACGGGAGAGGCCGGAACCGAAATCGCCGGTTTGCAGTATGACTCACGAAAGGTGCAGGCAGGGGATTTGTTCTTCTGCATTTCCGGCTTTAAAAAAGACGGGCACGAATATGCCGAATCGGCCGTGAAACAGGGCGCCGCGGCGCTGATGGTGGCGCGCCAGCTAGATTTGGATATCCCCCAGATTATCGTGGAAGACGACCGTCTGGCGATGGCGGAAATCGCGTGCCGGTTCTATGGTGATCCGGCCAAAAAGCTGATGATGATCGGTGTGACCGGAACCAACGGCAAGACGACCATCACCTATATGCTAAAAAGTGCTCTGGAAAAAGCGGGCAAAAAGGTGGGGCTCATCGGCACCATCCACAACATGATCGGCGACCAAGAGATTCATACCGAACACACCACACCCGAAGCGCCCGACCTGAACGCCCTGCTGGCGCGTATGGTCGGTGAAGGATGCAATGCGCTGGTCATCGAGGTTTCCAGCCATTCGCTGGCGTTGAAGCGCGTGGCGGGCATCACATTTGATGTAGGCATCTTCACCAACTTAACGCAGGATCACCTGGATTTCCACACCGATTTTGACGATTACGCGGCGGCCAAAGCCAAGCTATTTGCGGCATCCAGACAATGCGTTTTGAATGCTGATGATGCGGCGTATAAGACCATGCAGGCCGCGGCAAAGGGCTGCGTAAAGCTTTACGGCATCAATAACAAAGCCGACTATTCGGCGGACGATATCGTCGTCACGCCCGAAGGCATCAGCTTTAACTACTATAGAGAAACCCAGTTGGTCAAACGGCTGAATATGCACGTAACCGGCTATTTCAATGCCTACAACGCACTGGCGGCGCTGGGTACGTTGGACGTGCTGGGTCTGCCGGAATCGGCGGGCATTGAGACGCTGGAGACCATGCATGCGGTGGACGGACGCTGTCAGGTTCTGCCCACCGGCGGCAGAGGGTTTTCTGTGATACTGGATTATGCGCATACGCCGGACAGCCTGCAAAGCACCATCTCCTCGGTACGACGTTTTGCCAAGGGACGCATCATCACGGTGTTTGGATGCGGTGGCGACAGGGACGCCAAAAAGCGGCCGATTATGGGCGAAATCTCGGGTCGGCTTTCGGATTTTTCGGTCATCACCTCGGACAACCCGCGAACCGAAGACCCGTTCAAGATTTTGGAGCAGGTAGAGGCAGGAATGAAACAGACCAGCGGGGAATATACGGTCATCGAAAACCGGCGGGAAGCGATGAAGTACGCCATGCAGATGGCGAAGCAGGACGACATCGTGATTCTGGCGGGCAAGGGCCACGAGACATATCAGGAGATTAACGGCGTTAAGTATGACTTTGACGAAAAAGTGGTCGTCAAAGAACTGCTCTCTGAGATTTAGAAGTATTAATTTAAGAAAACTATTTTTAAGGATAAAGGTTAGGAACAAGGTATGAAGACACAGGTTTTGGCGATATTGGTGGGTTTTGCGGTTTCGCTGGCCAGCGGTTATGCGATAATCCCGACGCTGAAGCGTCTGAAGGCCGGACAGCACGTGCGTGACGACGGCCCGCAGTCCCATCTGCAAAAAGAAGGCACACCAACGATGGGCGGCATCATGACGCTCTTCGGGGTTGTGGCGGCCACGCTGATATTCGCTAAAGGCAATCTGGAACTGGTATTGGTTGCATTGGGCACCTACCTGGCGTACACGCTGATCGGGTTTATTGACGATATGATTATCGTCACCAAAAAGCGTTCGATGGGTCTGCGCGCATGGCAGAAATTTTCGGCGCAGATTCTGGTGGCCATTCTGGTCGCCGTCTATGCGTATTACAATGAAGATATCGGAAGCACGATTATCGTGCCCTTCTTCAACGTCACATGGAATCTGGGCGGTTGGTACATTCCGTTTACCGTATTCATACTGGTGGCCATGGTCAACAGCGTCAACCTGATGGACGGCGTGGATGGGCTGGCCGGTTCGGTGACCATGATCAACGCGGGCACATTCGTCTTCATTTTCTCCAGTGTCCTGGGCGTCACCTTTGTGTTCGGCTCAGGCAGTCTTTATGATATGCAGAACATGGCGGTATTTTCGGCGGCACTGGCCGGCGCTCTGCTGGGATTTCTGCATTTCAACGCGTATCCGGCCAAAGTGTTTATGGGCGATACCGGCTCTTTGGGTTTGGGCGCGGCGCTCAGTGTCATGGGCATTTTCTCCAAGCTCAGCTTGATTCTGCCGATTATCGGTTTGATGTACGTCCTGACCGCACTATCGGTCATCATTCAGGTAAGTCACTACAAGCGCACCAAAACGCGGGTTTTCCGTATGGCACCCCTGCACCACCACTTTGAACTTGGCGGCGTCAAGGAACCCAAAATCGTTGCGTCATACTGCATCATCACGACCATCCTGTGCCTGCTCACCTTGCTGGGATTGGCGTAATCATATCATAAGGATTAAACGGACATGTTAGAGGTCAAAGGAAAAACGGCTCTGGTTGTGGGCATGGCCAAAAGCGGCATCGCCTGCGCCAAACTCTTGAAAGACAGCGGCGCAACCGTATATATCAACGACAGTAAAAAAGCGGAGGATTTTTCGCCCGAAGAGCGCGGGATATTCGATTCGGTCTGCGATCGTCAATTTCTTGGCGAAAGCCCGATGGATGTTCTGGACGAAGTGGACATGCTGGTGCTGTCGCCCGGAGTTCCACCCAAACGCGTACCGTTTATCGTGGAAGCCAAAAAACGCGGCATTGAAATTATCGCCGAGATTGAACTGGGTTTTCGCGCATGCAGTGCGCCGCTGGTCGCCATCACGGGTACCAACGGCAAAACCACCTGCACCGCGCTGACCGGCGCAATATTCGGCAACACCGAGAAAAAGACCTATGTCCTGGGCAACATCGGAACGCCGTTTTCGCTGTTGGCGCCCGAAACCAAACCGGAAGATATGGTGGTTCTGGAGGCGGCGGCGCTGCAACTGGAGACCACGGTGGATTTTAAACCCATCGCCAGCGCGGTTTTAAACATCACCGAAGATCACTTAGACCGCTTTGAAACGATGGAATACTACACCGAATGCAAAGAGAAGATTTTTGCGAATCAGGACAAAAACGATTTTGTCGTTTTGAACTATGATAACGATATCGCACGCGCGATGGCGGGTAAGCACAAAGCCAGAAACACGTGGTTCAGCCGGACAACCGTGCTGGATTTCGGCGCATTTGTCAAGGACGGGATGATCATCTTCAAGGACGGCGAAAAAATTACCGAAATCTGCCGCGCGGACGAGGTATATATTCCGGGTCAGCACAATCTGGAAAATGCGTTAGCATGCACAGCGCTGGCCTTTGTCTGCGGGGTTTCGCCCGAAATCATCGCGTATACCTTAAAGACCTTTAAGGGTGTGGAACACCGCATCGAATTTGTACGTGAATTTGAAGGCGTACGTTACATCAACGACTCCAAGGGCACCAATCCGGACGCCACCATCAATGCGATTAAGGCGATGGATCGGCCGACCATTCTCATCCTGGGCGGATATGATAAAAAGAATGAATTTGACAGCATGTTTGCTGAATTCAACGAATATATTGAGGGCATTGTGGTTTTGGGACAGGTGAAAGACAAACTGCTGGCCGCGGCCCAGAAAGCGGGCTTTAAAAAAGTCAGCACGGCCGATACCTTTGAGGAAGCGGTTCTTGTTTCCAGACAAAACGCAAAACCCGGTTACAATGTGCTGTTGTCTCCGGCCTGTGCATCCTATGATATGTTTCGAAATTTTGAAATTCGGGGAGCGAGATTTAAAGAAATCGTCAACGGATTTTAGGGGGCAAAATCTTGAAAGAACGGTTAATAGACAGAAAATACGATTATACCATTCTGGTGGTGACCATCGTGCTGGTCATGCTCGGCGTTATCATGGTTTTTTCCGCGAGTTTTTATCAGGCCGAAAATTCTGAGCAATATAACAACGACGGCCTGTATTTCTTTAAGCGACAGATTGTGGGCGCCATCCTGGGCCTGGGTGCTATGGCAGTCGGTATGCTGATGGACTATCATTTTTTAGCTAAATTTAAATACTGGGGACTCCTGATTTCGGCGGTTTTACTGCTTTTGGTCTATGTCCCTGGCGTAGGCGTGGAAATCAACGGCTCCCACCGCTGGATCAACCTGCGCTTCACCACGATCCAGCCTTCCGAGGTGGCCAAATTCTTTTTGATCATATCCATCGCCAAAATTCTGGAGGATAACCAGCCTAAAGTCAGATCGTTTATTTACGGCATCTGGCCGGTCTTGGTGGTGGTGGGCGTCATTGCGGCGCTGATCGTCCCGCAGCCGAATTATTCGGCCATCATGATTATTGTCATCATCGCGTTTGCCATGATGCTGTGCGGCGGATCGAATTTGTTCTATTTGCTTGGATTCTTGATTCTGGCAGCCGGCGCCGCGGCCTATGTGCTTTCCACGCAGGAATACATCCGCGTGCGGCTGTTTGCCTATTTAACGCCCGAACTGGACCCGCTTGGCAAGGGCTATCAGATTCTTCAGTCGCTCTACGCCATCGGCTCAGGCGGATTTTTGGGGCGAGGACTCGGCAACTCCATGCAGAAATTCCTGTACCTGCCTTACGGCGAATCGGACTTCATTTTCTCCATCCTCTGTGAGGAGTTGGGGTTTGCCGGCGCAATGTTGCTGATTATCCTGTTTGTCGTGCTAATCTATCGCGGCATCCGCACGGCCTTACGGTCTTCGGACGTTTTCGGTATGCTGGTTTCCACCGGCATCATGGTGATGATTGGCCTGCAGGTTGTTTTAAACATTGCGGTGGCCACGCGAACCATGCCGCCGACGGGCGTCTCACTGCCGTTTATCTCGCAAGGCTTAACCGCTCTTGTTATGTTCATGGGTGAGATCGGCATCGTGCTGAACATCTCCTATCAGGGAAATCGGTTCCAGGATCAGCTGAAAGCGCATCAGACGCCGCAGACTATTCAGAGCAGCCGAAGAGCGAAGGGGTATTAAACATGGAATATCAGGAAAAACGATCGGGCATTGGAATGCTCATCTTCATATTTATTCTGATGATGGCGCTTCTCTTCATCGGCTGGCGGTATTTTAGGGTATCAAAAATTGAAGTGGAAGGCAATATTAACATCTCTTCTGATTATATCACCAAGCTGAGCGGCATCAAAAAGGATCAGAACCTGTTTGATATCGATACCGACAAGGTGAGATCCTATATCAACTCGGACCCCTATCTGGAATACTACGGGATCAAACGGCTTTTCCCGTCAACTGTCCGCGTGGAGGTCTACGAACGGATTCCGGCGGCCCTGCTGATTGGGAAGGAAAGCAACTATGTTCTGGACAATCAGGGGAATGTATTGGAGTCCATCAATAAAGTCAATTACTCGGTTTTGATAATTACCGGTCTCACCGGTTTTACCGCCGTGCCGGGCGAAAGCCTGACCACCGCGACGCCATACCAATATGATGCGCTGACGGCCATCTTAAAAGATGTGAAATTCAACGATTTATCCAGCGTGGTGACCGAAATGAATATGTCGGACATCAATAACATCATCATGCGCACCGATGTGGGGTTCACGATTGAGTTTGGACAGGCTGAAAAGGTCTCAGACAAAATCATTTGGATTAATAAAGCCATCGAAGAACTGACTGCAAAAAATATTTCAGCCGGCACAATTAACGTGGTTTCGGGTAAATCGGCGAGCTATTCCGAATAATTTTTCCGATTTATACGGCTATATGAGGCACTTTTTGACAAATTATTATTTATTATTTTGTTTACATCTGATATTATGTATATGTAGTGGTATATGTGTTCCCGTATACACTATATTGGATATTAAGAAGGATACAAACCGGCATGGGCAAATCTGTTATGACAGTGGAATTTGGAACATCAAAAGTCATTTGCGCCATAGGCCGAAAGCGGTCTAGGGGACGGTTTGAGATTGTCTCGTTGGCCCAGATAAACTATGCGGGGTTAAAAAAAGGACGCTGGCAGGAGCTGGAGCTGGTGCCCGAAGTCCTGAAAAAGACGATTAAAGAAGCCAAAACCAAGGCCAAACAGAACCCGACTTCGGCGTATGTGGGCATCCCGCCCTGCTTTTGCCGGGTGCATTGCGCGTCATCGGCCATGGACATCATCGGGAACAACCGTGTCATCACGGCTGAAATCGTGGACAGGATGATGAAAAACGCCCAGCACTTTGATGTGCCGGATGAATATGAAATGGTGCACGCGAGTTCGGTGTATTTTAAATTGGACGGACAGAACCTGTTCATCGATCCTGTGGGCGTGGAAGCCTCGCACATTGAAGGGCAGTTTGCGTTTATCTTCGCCAAAAAACGTTTTTTATACGAAGCGAAGACACTGCTGGATGTGCTGAGTATTTCCATCACGGCGTTTAAACCCGAGATGCTGTGTCAGGCGCTCTTCCTGATTCCCGTTGAGGAACGCGACGCGTCCTCGGTTCTGCTGGATATCGGGTTCTACGATACGTCGGTTAGCATCATATACGGCGATACGGTCATCTACTCGCGCGTGATTCCGGCGGGCGGTGCCCAGATTACCAGCGACCTTTCACAGGTGCTGGATATCGATATGGAATCCGCCGAGCGCATCAAACGCCGGTTTTCGTTTGAAACCACCATCTATCCGCAGCATGTGAAGGAAACGGTGCGGCAGGATGGAAACATCATTGAAGTGGACAAGCAGATGATTGCCGAGATTATTCTTTCCCGGGTGGATCATCTGACGCATATGATTAAAACCGCATTGAATGAATCGCATGTGGAACTGCCCGAAACCACCAAGGTGTATCTCACCGGGGCGGGGATTTCCATGATGAAGGGCAGCGCGGCCTATCTGGAGGACAATCTGGGACTCACCACCATATTGCCGCAGATCGACGCCACCAATTATTCATCACCGAATTTCCACAACGCGATTGGGCTTTTAGACCATGTGCTGTCCAATGAAGAAGGATAAGATAGATTAACATATTCGGCCGACCGAAAAGAATAAACGGATCGGCTATAACAGGAGAAACAGACATGTCTCTGGATTTTGAAGTGGGAAGCAGCATGTACGCAAAAATAAAGGTGATAGGAATCGGCGGCGCCGGAAACAACGCGGTCAACCGAATGATTCAAATCGGCCTTCAGGGCGCCGAATTTTTAGCCATCAACACGGATATGCAGGCGCTGAATATCTCAAAAGCATCCGTTAAAATCCAGATTGGTGAAAAGATTACGCGCGGACTGGGATCGGGCGGAGACCCCGAAACCGGCAAACAGGCGGCAATCGAATCGCGTCAGGCGATTAAGGACGCGGTGGCGGGCGCCGATCTGGTGTTTATCGCGGCAGGTCTCGGCGGCGGCACGGGAACGGGCGCGGCCCCTGTGGTGGCCGAAATTGTATCCGAACTCGGCATTCTTTCGGTGGCGGTTGTCACGCTTCCGTTTATCTTTGAGGGCGGACACAGAATGGAAGCGGCGCTGCAGGGACATCGGACATTGATGTCCAAAGTCAACACCATTGTCACCATCCCCAACGAAAAACTTGCGCTCATTCTGCCAAAGGGTACGCCCCTGGTGGAGTGCTTTAAGAAAGCGGACGACGTTCTGCGTCAGGGCGTTCAGGGCATTACCGACCTCATCAGCCGTCCTGGCATGATCAACCTCGACTTTGCCGATGTACGCAAGGTGCTGTCCATGCGGGGCGTGGCGCATATGGGTATCGGAGACGGCAGCGGCGAATATAAGGTCATGGATGCGATTAAAGCGGCGATTGCTTCGCCCTTGCTGGAAACCACCATCAAAGGGGCAACTGGCGTTCTTTTGAACGTCATCGGCGACGAAACCATCAGCCTGACCGAAATTCAGGATGCGGCTTCCTTAATCCAGCGGGCGGTTCACCCGAAAGCGCATATCTACTTTGGCGCGGATACATTGCCCACCATGAAAGACGAGGTGCATATCACGGTCATTGCCACCGGCTTTGCCGAGATGCCGGATGAATTCGAGCATAAACCCGAGGACATGGAAGATGAACTGGACTTTGAGCCCGAACTGATGACCGACATCTTCAACACGGACAGCGGCACGGGTACCATCAAGCAGGTTCCCAAGAAAAAGGTGCACATGGATTTTGGAGACTTTGACGACAGCAGTGAGCTGGATGTGCCGATATTTATCAAGAATAAAAACAAACTCAGCGAGGATGACGAATAAGGAGCGGGCACATGAAAAAATACGTGTTTTTTGCGTTTAACGGTGAAATTATGTGTTTTAATCATGTGTTGATTAATGCGCTGGAGATGAACGCAAAGGGTACCAAGGCGATTATCGTTTTGGAAGGCGAAGCGGTCAAGGTGATTGAAGAATTGGACAAGTCCGACCATCCGGTCTATCAGCGGGTGAAGGAGCTGGGCCTTTTCGATTCGGTCTGCAAAGCCTGCTCTATCAAGATGGGCGTATATGATTATAACGCCGCATGCGGCATCCCGTTTAACGATGAACTCAACGGCCACCCCAGTATGCTGAAATACATCAACGAAGGTTACGAAATCATTACGCTGTAAATAAGAATTTGTAAACGGGTTTTTAGTTAATCGGGGTATCATTGACAGCCGAAAAAAACCCATGTATAATAATTTGACAATGCGGAAAAGGACTTTTTAAGGAAAACGCATCGCACGCAGAAACAGGGAGTTTTCGGCAATAGACTGCAACCGAAAACGGCGCGTGATTCCGAAAAAACAACACCATTTCTGTCGATTTAATACGTACGATTGAGAGCCCGAAAAGGCGTACTTTTTGGGAAAGAAGGGTGGTACCGCGGGTTTGGCTCGTCCCAAGTTAACGTGGTATCTTTTTATTTTTTTAATTAAGAAGGGTATGCGATGAGCATTAGCGCACCAAAAGGAACGAAAGACGTCACCATACTGGAAAGTTATAAATGGCATTATATTGAGGATGTCATCCGGCGCGAGGTGGCCAAGTTTGGCTACAGAGAAAGCCGCACGCCTGTTTTTGAGAACACCGAGCTTTTTTTGCGGGGCGTGGGGGACACCACCGATATCGTCCAAAAGGAGATGTACACCTTTGAAGATAAGGGCGGCCGTTCGATTACACTAAAACCTGAAGGCACAGCCGGTGCGGTTCGCAGCTTTGTTGAGAACAGCCTGTACGCCAACGCCCAGCCGACCAAGATGTATTACTTAAATTGTCCTGTGTTTCGGTATGAGCGCCCGCAGGCGGGCAGACTCCGCGAACATCACCAGTTCGGCATCGAAGTTTTCGGTTCAACGGCGCCGTCCATCGACGCCGAAGTCATCAGCGTAGCCAAAAGTCTGCTGGACAAGATGGAGATTAAAGGCATCGCGCTCAACATCAACTCCATCGGCTGCCCGGTATGCCGGCCCGCGTATCATGAGGTGCTAAAAGATTACCTGCGCGGCAATCTGGACAAGCTCTGCAAAACCTGCAACGAGCGCTTTGAGACCAATCCATTGCGCATATTGGACTGCAAGGAAGAGGGATGCCAGATAGTGGTGAAAGACGCGCCCAAGATGATCGACCATCTTTGCGACGACTGTCAGAACCACTTTGATGAATTACAGAAGATTTTAAAGATACTGAAAATCGAATACGCGATTAACCCGATGATTGTCCGCGGCTTGGACTACTACACCAAAACCGTTTTTGAATTTATCGCCACCGGCATCGGCGCGCAAGGAACGGTATGCGGCGGCGGACGGTATGACGGTCTGGTAGCCGAAATCGGCGGGCCTGAGATGCCCGGTATCGGATTCGGCATGGGCATGGAGCGATTGCTCTTGGTCATGGAATCGCAAGGGCTCATCATTAAAGAGCCGGCGTTATATGAAGTATTTATCTGCACCGCAGGCGAACCCGCACGCATGAAGGCCATTGAGATGGTCAGCGCGCTTCGGCAGGGCGGCATCAAGGCCGACCTCGATCACATGGGGCGCAGTTTGAAAGCCCAGATGAAGTTTGCCGATAAATGCGGCGCAGGGCATGTGGTGGTCATGGGTGACGATGAGCTGGAAAGCGGTATCATCCGCTTAAAAGATATGAAAGCCAATCAGGAGATTGAACTGACGATTGAAGAGCTGATTGGCGCATTATCACGAAACTAGATAAAAGGAGAAAACAACATGGCGATTCTCTTTGATAAGGATGCCGATCTCTATATCGGCGCGCAGGGTTTTCAATCCAGTATCTTTTTGATGCAGGTACAGACCCGTCTGGCGGCAGGCGGCAGAGAATTTGCGACACGCATTGAAAGCGAGTTTGAAGATGCCTTAAGCGACGGTGTTCAGGCGGTCATCATCCGGGACGCGGACCTTTTGGAAAGCGTCACTACGGTTAAGTATGCGGACGGCACCGAAGCCGTGTTCCCCGAACATGAGGTGGAGAACTTCGTCATCGGCGAGCTGACCGGCAAAGTCACGGTATTCTGTGAGGAAGATGAGGACGACGACGGGGAATTTGAAGAAGATTTTGAAGAATAGTTCAATATATTTTAAATAATTCAGGAGTAAGACTTTCATGAGCGAACAATTAATGGGATGGAAACGCACGGATTATTGTGCGAGTTTTTCTGTGGCGGATATCGGCAAATCGGTGACCCTGATGGGCTGGGTACAGACGCGGCGCGACTTGGGCGCGCTGATTTTTGTGGATTTAAGAGACCGTTCCGGCCTCATGCAGGTGGTGTTTGACGCGTCCAAGTTTAAAGGCGATTTTTCGGCGGTGGAAAGCATCCGCAGTGAATTTGTCATCGCCGTCAAAGGCGAGATTGTCAAACGCGCCGAAGAGACTATCAACGAGAAAATGCAGACTGGCTGGATTGAAGTGAAGGTGGATGAGCTGAAAGTACTTTCAAAGGCCCAGACGCCGCCGTTTGAGATTGAAGACGGCAGTAAGGTGCGCGACGAAGTGCGCCTGAAATACCGCTACCTCGACTTAAGACGTCCCGAGCTCCAAAAGGTGCTGATGATGCGGCACCAGATTGCGCAGGTCACGCGGGAATACTTAAACAAAAACGGGTTTCTGGAAATTGAGACGCCCATGCTGATCAAATCGACGCCCGAAGGTGCCCGAGACTATCTGGTGCCCAGCCGTGTACATCCGGGCTCGTTCTACGCCCTGCCGCAGTCCCCGCAGATTTTCAAACAGATTCTGATGGTAGCGGGCTACGATAAGTACTATCAGATTACCAAGTGTTTCCGCGACGAGGACTTAAGAGCCGATCGCCAGCCCGAGTTTACGCAGATTGATATGGAACTCAGCTTTGTGGAGCCCGACGACGTCATGAATGTCAACGAAGGGCTGATTAAAACGATATTCAAGAGTGCCCTGGATGTAGATATCAAAACTCCGCTAAAACGCATCACCTATAAGGAAGCGATGGAACGCTACGGCTCGGATAAGCCGGATACGCGTTTTGGACTGGAACTGGTCAATGTCAGTGATTTGGTGAAAGACACCGAATTTAAGGTGTTCGCTTCCATCGTGGAAAAAGGCGGCAGTGTACGCGCCATCAACGTGAAAGGCGCGGTGGAGGCGTTTGCCCGCCGTGAAATCGACGCGCTGGTGGATTTCGTCAAGATTTACGGTGCCAAGGGCATGGCCTGGATTTCCATGAAAGAAGACGGCATACAAAGCCCGATTACCAAGTTTTTCACCGACGACCAGCTGAATGCCCTGTTAAAGCGCGTGGACGCTGAAACCGGCGATATCATCTTCTTTGTGGGCGATACCGAAAAAGTGGTCTTCGACAGTCTGGGTAACCTGCGCTTGAAACTGGCGGAGAAGCTGGAACTGATTGAGCCGAAAACCTATGACCTGCTTTGGGTCACCGAGTTTCCGATGTTTGAATACAGCGAGGAAGAGAAGCGCTATACCGCGATGCACCATCCCTTCACCGCACCCATGGACGAGGATTTGGAATTGTTTGAAACCGCACCCGAAAAAATGCGCGCCAAGGCCTATGATATGGTCTTAAACGGCAACGAAATCGGCGGCGGCAGCATCCGTATCCATTCCAATGAAGTACAGCAGATGATGTTTAAGGCATTGGGATACAATGAGACATATGCAACTGAACGGTTTGGATATCTCTTGGAAGCGCTGAAATACGGCACACCGCCGCACGGCGGTCTGGCTTTTGGGCTGGACCGTATCGTCATGCTGCTGGCGGGACGTGATTCCATTAAGGATACCATCGCTTTCCCGAAGGTGCAGAACGCTTCCTGCCTGATGAGCGAAGCGCCGGCACCGGTGGAACCGAAACAGCTGAAAGAACTATACCTGCGCATCGCAGAGAGCGCCAAATAAAAGATGAGTGCGGCATGGCAGATTCGCACCGAACGCGTGCTGGGCAAATCGGGTTTAGCGCGGCTGAACCAAGCCACGGCGGTGGTCGTGGGTTTGGGCGGCGTGGGATCGTTTGCATTTGAAGCGCTGGTTCGGGCGGGCGTCGGGCATATGGTGGCCATCGACCGTGACGTGGTGGACTAGAGCAACATCAACCGCCAGTTGGTCGCCAGTGTTTCGACTTTGGGGAAATCCAAAGCCGAAGTAGCCAAAGCGCACGCGCTGGATATCAATCCGTGCATAGACATTGTTGCGCATCAGGTGTTTTTAACTGCTGATAACGCGCGTGAACTGATACCCGAAAATGCCGATGTGATCATCGACGCGATCGACAGTGTGGGCGCAAAAGTGGACTTAATCGTCTACGCAAAACAAAAAAACATCCCGATTTTCTCTTCGATGGGGACGGCCAACAAGACCGACCCGACCAAGCTGACCATCGGGGACATCTATAAAACCAGTGTGGATCCTCTGGCCAAGGTGATGCGAAAGCGTCTGAAAGATCAGGGGATTTCGGGATTAACCGTGGTGTATTCCACAGAAACGCCGAAAGTGAATCCGGACGACAGCACGGTGCTGGGCTCTGTGCCCTATGTGCCGTCGGTTGCGGGGCTGATTCTGGCGAGTCTGGCTGTGGGGTGCATAACGGATGAACGAAAGGAGTTGTGATTCAATATGATAGAAAAAGGCGAAGTGGTCGGAACCGAAGGCAAACTGGCTTTTGTCAAATTTATACGGACGTCGGCCTGCGGCAACTGCACAGCGTGCGGGATGACGAAGGAACAGAAAGATGTAGTGGTGCAAGTCTGGAACAACAAGGACGTCAAAAAAGGCGATATGGTGGAAGTGGAGATTGAAACCAAAAAGGTGATGGTATCTTCGGCCATCGCGTATATCTTCCCGCTGGCCATGCTGGTGGTCGGTGCGGTAGTGGGGTATGCTTTAGGAAATGCCGGATTGCTCGGCATGAAAGCCGATATCCTCGGCGGTATTTTCGGCATCGGGTTTACGCTGATTGCATATTTGATTATCCGCGCGCTGGAACCGATGTTTAAAGAGCGCCTGAAAAGCACATATAAAATAGCAGACTAATAAAGCACCGAAGGAGAAGAATATGGCGGGACAGACAAAGACGTTGACGAAGGGAAACTTTGAAAGTGAAGTTTTAAAAGCGGAAAAGCCCGTGCTGGTCGATTTTTGGGCCACATGGTGCGGACCCTGCCGCATGATTGCGCCCACCGTGGAAGAACTGGCCGAGGAATATGCAGGCAAAGTAGTGGTGGGCAAGGTGGACGTTGACGAAAACCCCGAACTGGCGCAGGCTTACGGCGTGATGAGCATCCCGACGCTGATTCTGTTTAAGGACGGCAAGGTGGCCAACCAGAACGTCGGGCTGTCAACGAAACGGGCGCTGATCAAACTGATCGAGGATCATCTCTAGACCACAGGCAAAAATAGAACGTGAAAAAGAGTGTGTTCCCAAGCATGGTTACGCTGATAAGTAACTTGACAAGCGGGAACGGCTATCTTATAATTGCAAAATACAACATGGAAGGTTTTTCATACGAACGAATTTAGCTTAACTGATGAGCGACAATACTCAATCATGCGAAAGGAATTTGAATGGCAAACGATGCAACCATTTTAACCGCTAAAGGGGTTAAAGAACTAGAGAACAGACTGGACTACTTAAAGACAACCAGACGCAGTGAAATCGCGGATCTCATTAAAGTGGCGCGTGAATTTGGCGACCTTTCCGAAAACGCCGAATATGACGAAGCCAAAAACGAACAGGCCCGTGTGGAAGTTGAGATTGGCAATATCGAAAAAATGCTTCGCAACGCCGTTGTGGTGGACGAGGGTAAAGTTGACTTGCGCAAAGTCGGTGTCGGCACAACTGTGAAAGTATTTGATAAGACATATAAAGAGGAAATCGAATATCAGATTGTCGGTTCGGCCGAAGTGGATTTGAAGAAGAATAAAATCTCAAACGAATCACCCGTGGGCAGTGCTCTAATCGGCCAGAAGGTGGGCGATGTAGTGACTGTTTCTACGCCCGGCGGGGATCTCATCATGGAGATTAAGGATATACACAGATAAGGCAGGAAAAATGGAGAACAACGAGCAGAACAGCAATGTCAACGCACCGATTGAAGATTTAAACGAACAAAAAATCATACGCCGGGAGAAACTGGCCGAACTGCGCGAAGCGGGGCATGACCCGTACGCGGTGACCCGGTTTGATAAATCCCACAGCGCACAGGAGATTAAGGCGAATTTCGCTTCGCTGGAAGGCCAAACCGTCACGATCGCCGGCAGAATGATGCAGAAGCGCGTGATGGGAGCGGCCAGCTTTTTGCATCTGCTGGACGCCACCGACCGCATTCAGGTCTATGCGCGTCGGGATGTAATGGGTGAAGAACCGTATATGGCGTTTCGCAAGAAAACCGATATCGGCGATATCCTCGGCGTCAAGGGCGTTGTTTTCCTAACCGAGAAGGGCGAGATATCCGTTAAAGCGGATGAGATACTTCTGCTTTCCAAATCGCTGAACCCGCTGCCCGAAAAGTTCCATGGCCTGAAAGACCCGGACTTAAGATACCGTCAGCGGTATCTGGACCTCATCGTCAACCCCGAAGTGAAGGACGTGTTTATCGCGCGTTCCAAAATCGTTAAGTCTATCCGAAGCTACTTAGATGGTCAGGGGTATATTGAAGTGGAAACGCCCATCCTGCACGGCACAGCCGGCGGCGCGGCGGCCAGACCCTTTATCACGCATCACAACACGCTCGATATCGACATGTACCTGCGCATCGCGCTGGAACTGCATTTAAAGCGGCTGATTGTCGGCGGTTTTGAACGCGTATACGAGATTGGCCGTGTTTTCCGCAACGAAGGCATGGACTATAAGCATAATCCCGAATTTACCATGATAGAGCTCTATGAGGCGTATGCCGATTTTGAGCGCATGATGGATATCACCGAAGGCATTATCGTCAACGCCGCTAAGGAAGTTTTGGGCAAAACCGAAGTGACATGGCAGGGCGAAACGGTGGATTTATCGGCCGGATTCGCGAGAAAAACGATGATCGACCTCGTGAAGGAAAAGACCGGCGCGGATTTCGGCGCGGCTAAAAATGACGCCGAGGCGATTGCTTTGGCCAAGAAGATTGGCCTGGAGACCAAAACGGAAAGCACACGCGGCGAACTGTTGTATGCCGCGTTTGAAGCGTTTGTTGAGGAAACCCTGTTTGCCCCGACCTTTGTCATCGACTATCCGGTTGAGATTTCTCCGCTGGCCAAGCGCAAAGCGAGTGACCCATGGCTGACCGAACGGTTTGAACTCTTTATCACTGGCCGCGAGATGGCCAATGCGTTCAGCGAGCTGAACGACCCCATCGACCAGCGTGAGCGGTTTATGGAGCAGGCGCGTCAGCGCGCGGCAGGCGACGAGGAAGCGCAGATGATGGACGACGATTATGTTCAGGCGCTGGAATACGGATTGCCGCCGACCGGTGGAATGGGCATGGGCGTAGACCGTCTGGTCCAGCTTTTGACCGACAGCTATACCATCAGGGATGTGATTCTGTTCCCGACCATGAAACCCAGAGACTAGATTTCAGACTGCCGATAAAGGCTCAATCGTTTAATTTCCTTAAAAGAAATTAAACTTACTTCGTCAAAAAAGCCCTGCAAACCAGTAACGTACACATAGTACGCGGACTGATTTTCAGGGCTTTGTTTTCCTCGTCTTGTGCCTTTCTTGACAGCCTGAATGCGATTAACCGAAGAATTTTCCTAACGAAAGTGAGATGATTTTAAAACATCATTCGCAGAGCTTGGCCAGCGCCTTCTTGTCGGCGATGTTGCCGATAAAGTCGGCATTCAGCGTGCTCATATCGAACACAGCGGGGATGATGCGGATGACATCGTCCATCGTCACTGCCGCAAGCTTTTGCAGGGTCTCCTCCTGGCTGTCCACGCGCCCCAGCAGGATTTGTGATTTTCCCATGGCCTGCATGCGGCTGCTGGTGCTTTCAAGGCTCAAAAGATAGTTGCCGTGAAGCTGGGTTTTGGAATTCAAAAACTCATCTTCGGGGATACCGTCTTTTTTTATTTTCTCAATCTCTTCAAAGATGCGCGCCAGCGCTTTTTCGGCGGTCTTGGCGCCCGTTCCGGCGTAGATGCCGAACATACCAGAGCCAACGTAAGAAGCAGGGTATGAGTAGACGCTGTAGACCAGCCCCAGTTCCTCGCGGATGGACTGGAACAACCGAGAGCTCATGGAACCGCCAAAGAGGTTGGAGAGCACCATATAGGCCATACGGTCGTCGCTGTCGTAGGAAAGGCCTTTAAAGCCCAGCGAGATATGGGTCTGCTCAATGCTTCGGCTGACAAAACGGGTGTTCTTTTTGGGCGAAAACTCAATAATCGGCGAAGCGGCATACTCCGAAGATTCGGGGTTTTTCACATCGCCGAAGTATTGCTCCAACAGCGCAATCAGCTTGGGTTCGTCGATTTTGCCCGCCACCGAAATCACCATATTGTCAGGGTAATAGTGCCGTCCCATATAGTCGATAAGGTCTTTGCGTTTAAACCGCTTGACGTTTTCGGCGGGTCCGATGATGGGTTTGGAATAATCTGAACCCTCAAAGTAATCAATGGAGACCTGTTCCAAAGCCAGTTCGTCCGGCTGGTCATTGACCATCGCAATCTCTTCTAAAATAACATAGCGCTCTTTATCCAGTTCGCCTTCATCCAGAACCGCGTTCTTGACCAGGTCGGAAAGGATATCGACCGCCACTTCAGTATCATCCGAAACCACCTTGGCGTAGTAGCAGGTGGCGTCCTTGGCGGTGAAAGCGTTCACCTGTCCGCCGATTTTATCAAACGCGATGGCGATATCCTTGGCGCTTCGCGTGGTAGTACCCTTAAAAAGCATATGTTCGATGACGTGGGAGATGCCGTTTTCCTTATCGTTTTCATAGACTGAACCGGTTTTTACCCAAACGCCAATGCTGACCGAATTGAAATGCGGAAGATTCTCCATCACTACCGTGATGCCGTTATGTAATCGATGTGTTTTAATCATGCAGGTTCCTTTGTTGATTTTTTTAAATTTATGTAATAGAGTATATCACAAGCTAATGGCATACAATAACAAATTATTTGTGAAACATCAGTGATTAATCGGAACGGAGCAAAACATATGACATGCGAAATCCTGTCCATCGGAACCGAGCTTTTGATGGGCGACACGGTAAACACCAATGCTTCGGCTGTCGCCAAAGTGCTGGCCGACTTAAGTATCGATAGCTTTTACCAGACTGTGGTAGGGGACAATCCCGATCGGCTGAAAGCGGCGATTGAAACCGCGTTTTCCAGAGCCGATATGGTCATCACCACCGGCGGTCTTGGGCCCACATATGACGACATCACCAAGGAAATCGTGGCCGGGTATTTCGGGAAAAAACTGGTGCAGGACGAAAAAGCGATTGAGAGCATCAATCGGTTGTTTGATTCGCTGGGACGCCTCATGACCGAAAACAACCTGCGTCAGGCGCTGGTCATTGAAGGGTGCACGGTGCTGGATAATGAATACGGACTTGCGCCGGGCATCTATTATGAGCAGGACGGCAAGACGGTGGTCATGCTGCCCGGCCCGCCCTACGAGATGGAACCTATGCTGAAAAACAAGCTGTTCCCTATCCTCGAACAGCGCTCGGGGTTCACATTGGTCTCTAAAAACATACGGATATTCGGCATCGGGGAATCCCGCGTGGAGGATACGCTGTATGACCTGATGACGAAGAGCACCAGCCCCACAGTGGCGCCCTACGCCAAACAGGGCGAGGTGACCGTGCGCGTGACGGCGCGGGCGATAAACCGCGAAGCGGGGCTGGAAATCGTCGATCCTGTGGTGGAGAAAATCCGCGCTATCTTCGGTGAGAACGTCTATGCGGTGGATACGCCGAACCTGCAGACCGCGCTGGTGGAAACGCTGAAAGCCAAGGGGCTGACCGTCGCAACCGCCGAAAGCTGTACCGGCGGACTAATCGCCAAGAAAATCACTGAGATTCCTGGGTCATCCGACGTATTCGGATACGGCGTGGTCTCATACGCCAATGACGCCAAGATGAGCATTCTTGGCGTCAGCGAAAGCACGCTGAAAAAATGCGGCGCGGTCAGCCGCGAAACCGCCGCCGAGATGGCCGAAGGCATTCAACGATTAAGCGGTGCGGACATCGCCATTTCGGTCACGGGCATCGCTGGACCGGGAGGGGGAAGCGAAGAAAAGCCGGTGGGGCTAGTCTATATCGGCATCTGCGGGCCGAACGGCACCGAGACGCACGAGTTTCGCCTAAGCCGCGGACGGAAAGATGAACGCGCGGCCATCCGCGAAAACGCCAGTCAGAACGCATTATATCTGGCATTAAAAAAAGCAGAAGCAATCAAAAAAGCTTAATGCGTTTTTCGCATCAAGCTTTTTATTGTTGAAATACATGGGATTATTCCGGCATCTCTTCCAGCTCGATATCCGCCGGATTGGTATGCACGGGGTGGTCGATTTTGACGAAGACGGCGACCGCCAGATTGGTCAGCGAGAGCGCCGCGGCGCCGTAGAATACATACTGCGGGCCAAAGTGCGTCCAGACGATGCCGCCGAGATAGGCGCAAAGGATACTGACCACATGGTCCATACTCATGCCGGTGGTCAGGGTATGCGTGATGTCCGTCTCGGATTTGGCAATGGCGCGTAAGTATGACACACGGATGATATCCATGCTCTCGCTCATCATATCCAGCACATACAGCCCATAGGCCAGAAATACGGGCAGACCGACCAGCGCGAGCTTACCCATGGCAAACATGCCGCTGACGACGCCGTAGAGCACATAGACGCCGATAAAGGTGATGGCGTCAAAATACAGCATCTTTTTAATGCCGATTTTATCGATATACCGTCCGACAGCCGGAATGAAGAACATGCAGGCAAAACCGCCCAGCATGTTAAGAACAGAAAGCGTATCTGCGCCCTTGGAGAGAATTTCGATGAGCACCCAAGGCCCGAAAACAAGTGCAATCTGCTTCTGTGCGCCATAGAGCACGGCCAGGATGTAATAGAACTTATAATCCTTATCAAATACCAGCTTGATTTTCCGGTGCGACTGCACGGCCGCGCCGATGCGTTTATTGAGAGTGATGAGCAGAATCAGCGCCACCAGCGTAAACGCGCCGGACAGAATGAAAATCCATTTAATTTTGGTGGTAAAGGAAAACAGTCCAAAGCGGAACCCGAAAAACACAATCAGCGCCGCTACCAGATTGAACGCGGTCTTCACCCCGCCAAAGGTACCCAGCCACCGCCCGATGGTCCGTTTGTCCTCGATGAGCGACATGCCGATGGATTTTTCCAAAGGAAAGAACAGGTGCATGCCCATTGAGTTGACGAACAGAAAGACGGCCATGACGGTAAACATGGGCGTTAAGAAACCCAGCGCCATGATGCCGAGAAAGGACAGCGTCTGCGCGATGACCGCGATACGGATATCGCCGAGATAGGACAGGACGGCGATGACCAGAAGGCTTAATATGCCCGGCAGTTCACGCGGGAACTCGATCAGCCCGCGCTGGTAGGACGTGACCGAATAGGCGTCTTTAAAGTAGTTGGAGAACACCATGTTGGAAAGCCCCAGCGCCAGACTGACAAACGCCAGCGTAAAGATAAACAGAATGATGTTCTTGTTGTTGGTCTTGAAGAATTTTTTAATCATCATATATCGTCACTTTAAAATTTATTTTTGTCGGGTTGAATGATATCAGCGGATATTATATCATAGTTGAGACTGGCTGATAAAAAGTTTTTGTTGAATTTTAAAAACAAATGTATAATATAGGTTAAGAAATAGAGATAGAGGTGGATATACCATGCCTGCACAAAAAACGGGGTCTAAAACGGGTACACGTGAGCACACACAAAAAGGCAAAGCAAAGAAACCCAAGCATCCGCTGGCCAAGGAATTTCAGGGCGTCATTTTGATTGCACTGGCCATCGCGCTCGGCATTTCAATCTACTCGGGCGGTCTTGGAATGGTCGGGGCATTCTTGAAGTCCCTGATGCTGGGCCTTACCGGTGTTTTCGCCTATGCGCTGGCACCGCTGCTGTTTATAATCGGCGTGTTTCTCATCGCCGATTTCAAGTCGCAAGCCTTTGCCAATTTAACAACGTTCTACATCATCGGCGCGTTGTCGCTGGCGTCGCTGATTCATACCATATCCTTTTCGTCGCTGGATTTAACCGATCGGTATTTCGCGTTTATCGGGCATTCCTATCTGGCCGGAACGGATCAGAATTTCGGCGGCGGCGCGATTGGCGCGCTTTTAAGCTACCCTATCAATCTCTGGATGGGTAAGACCGGATGTTATCTGGTCTTTATATTAGGCCTTCTGCTGTCGCTCATGGTCATCACCAATTTCTCCATCAAAGCGATGGTGAAAAACCTGAAAGCCGCCGGCGCTTCGGCACGGCAGAATATCCAGGAAAGAAAAAGTGAACGGGCGGAGACGAGAAGCCGTGTGAATGCAAATCAGCTGAACAACTCGGCATTCTTGGAAGAGAATCCAACGAAGAAGAAAGAGATGTTTGTCTTTGAGGATAAACCGGGACTGGTGAAGCAGGACGGAGAGCTGGATGAGATTGATCGGATATCCACGCGCGCCGACCGCGGGAAGCATCCGGTCATTGTGCCTGAGGAATTTGACGATTTTAGTGCGGCCAAAAATAACGAGCCGAGACGGGATATCAAAATCACCGACATGTATGATGCGCCGGACAGCGGGAAATCCGTGACTGGCGGCAGTGCAAATTCGGCGCTGGATGACGGCTTAAGCGAGATTGAGCCGTACGTAAAGCCGCCGTACGCCCTGCTGAACACGCCGCCGATAAAACAAGGCTCCAAGGCCAACGAGACTAAATTGCGCGAGCAGGCGCATGTTCTGGAAGAAACCTTGCGTTCGTTCAACCTGGACGCCAAGGTGGTCAACATATGCCGCGGGCCGGTCGTGACGCGGTTTGAGGTGGTGCCTGCGCCGGGTGTCCGTGTTTCCAAAATCGTCAGTCTGGCCGATGACATCGCGCTGAATTTGGCGGCGCAGAGTATCCGTATCGAAGCGCCCATACCTGGACGCGCGGCCATCGGCATTGAAGTGCCGAACGAAGAGCTGACGACCGTTTATTTAAAGGAACTCATCGATTCTTCCGAATTTCGAAATACACAGAGTTATCTGACGTTCGGACTCGGCAAGGACATCACGGGCAAAAAGATTTTTGCCGATATTGCGCAGATGCCGCATCTGCTGGTGGCCGGAGCGACCGGCGCAGGAAAATCGGTCTGCATCAACAGCCTCATCATGAGCATCCTGTATAACGCATCACCTGAGGATGTGCGCATGATTTTGGTTGACCCCAAGGTGGTCGAGCTTTCGGTGTTCAATGACATCCCGCATCTGCTGGTGCCTGTGGTGACCGACGCCAAAAAGGCGGCCAGCGCCGTCAACTGGGCAGTGGTGGAGATGCAGCGTCGGTATCAGGTTCTGGCGGGCGAAGGCAGCCGGAACATCGACGAATATAACGAAAAAGCGTTTGCCGAAGGCGAAAAGAAGATGCCCAAGATCATCGTGGTCATCGACGAGCTGGCCGACCTCATGAAGGTTTCGGCGAGGGAGCTGGAGGATGCGATATACCGCATCGCCCAGTTGGGCAGAGCCTGCGGCATCCATCTGATTTTGGCGACTCAGCGGCCGTCTGTGGACGTCATCACGGGCACCATCAAGGCCAACATCCCGTCCCGAATCGCGTTTGCGGTTTCTTCGCACACCGATTCACGCACGATCATCGATATCGGCGGCGCGGAGAAGCTCTTGGGCAAGGGCGATATGCTGTTCTATCCGGCAGGCAAAGATCAGCCGGTGCGCGTTCAGGGGTGCTTTGTGACCAACGGTGAAGTCAACGCGGTGGCCGAATTCTTAAAATCCAGAAAAGCCAGCCCATATGACCGAAGCGCGGTGGAGGACATCAAAAACGGTGTGACCCGGGATGACGAAAACGGCGGAGCGGACGACGAAGCCGATGACCTGCTGCCAAAGGCAGTAGAGATTGTGCTGGAATATGAGCAGGCATCCATATCCATGCTCCAGCGGCGTTTGCGCGTGGGCTACGCGCGGGCTGCGAGACTGATTGACGAGATGGAGATTCGAAACATCGTTTCGCGCTCCGAGGGCCCAAAACCCCGGCAGGTACTCATCAGCTGGGAACAATATAACGATATGTTCAAAGGAAATTAACGAAAATAAATAATTCTAAAGAAAACAAAAAACCAATCATCGGCATCATCTCGCTGGGGTGTGCTAAAAATACGGTAGACACCGAGATGATGATGGGCATCCTTCAGCGTGCGGGCTACGCGTTTACGTCCGAACCCGAAGAAGCGGATGTGATGATTGTCAACACCTGCGGATTCATCAATGACGCCAAAAAGGAATCCATCGATACCATCTTTGAGACCGCCACCCTAAAGGACGGCAAACTTCAGGGTGTTGTCGTGACAGGATGCCTTTCCAAGCGATACAAAGATGTGCTGTTCGACGAGATTCCCGAAGCCGATGTTTTCCTCGGCACCGAAAACTATCACCATATTGTCGAGGCTGTGGAAACCGCTTTTCGCGGGGAACGCAGGACTTTCTTTGAAACCGAGAACATCAACTACGAAAATGAAGACCGCGTGCTGACCACCTATCCGCACAGCGCATATATCAAGATTGCCGAAGGGTGTGACAACCGATGCGCCTACTGCGCCATCCCGTTCATTCGCGGCAATTACCGCAGTCGGACGATGGAGAGCATCGTGGACGAAGCGAAGATTCTGGTTTCGCGGGGCGTGAAGGAGATAACGCTGATTGCGCAGGATACCACCCAGTACGGTGTGGATATCTACGGCAAAGCGCGACTGCCTGAACTCCTTAAAAAAGTTGCGGCTGTGAAAGGCGTCGCCTGGCTGCGCGTGCTCTACAGCTACCCCGAACGCGTCACTGACGAACTGCTGGAAACCATCTATACAACTCCGAATATCGTCAATTATCTGGATATGCCGATTCAGCATTTCAGCGATTCGGTATTAAAAGCGATGAACCGAAAGAGCAGCTATGCTTCGGTGACGGCCCTGCTGAAAAAGCTGAGGGAACATTACCCCGACATGACCTTACGCACCACATTGCTGGTCGGTTTTCCCGGGGAAAGCAAACAGGACTTCGATCGGCTCTTAAAGAGCGTCAAGGAAACAGAGTTTGATCGGCTGGGGTGTTTTGCTTTTTCCAGAGAAGAGGGAACCAAAGCCTTTGATATGCCGGAGACGGTGAGCGAGAAGGAAAAAGAAAAACGCCGCGAGAAGGTGATGGCCGCGCAGGCCGACATCTCTCTGGCTAAAAATAAAGCGTGTATCGGGGAAACCATACGCGTCATCATCGACGAATATGATGACGATATCTTTATGTATATCGCAAGGTCCGAGGCATGCGCGCCTGAATCGGACGGGAAAGTCTATGTGTCGTCGCCCGAACCGCTGAAAATCGGTGAATTCTATGACGTCATCATCACCAACGCTGAATATCATGATCTGATGGGAGAGATTAACGAATAAATGAATACCGCTAATATACTGACAATCAGCCGCATTTTGCTGGTACCCGTGTTTATCCTGTTTTTTTACCTGCGCATACCCTATGCCACCATTTTCGCGCTGATTATCTTTATTGCCGCTTCGCTGACCGACCTCGTGGACGGCATGGTGGCCCGAAAGTATAATCAGGTGACCGACTTCGGGAAGTTCATCGACCCGATCGCCGATAAACTGCTGGCGCTGGCCGGCATTCTCATGCTGATGAGCGTCGATAAGATTCATCCGGTCATCGCGTTTGTGCTCATCGCACGCGAAATGATTATGAGCGGTTTCCGCCTGGTGGCGGCCGCCAAGGGACAGGTGATGGCCGCGGGAATTTTAGGAAAAATCAAGACGGTCACTCAGCTGATCGCCATCTGCGTTCTGCTGATTACCGAATATCTGCCGCCGTTGTTCTACTATATCGGCTATATCACGCTGTATATCAGCGTGGTTTTCTCGGTGTGGTCGTGCGTGGATTACATCGTCAAGAACCGAAGTGCGCTGGATTTGCGTAATTTATAAAAAAAGCTTGCTAAAAAGGCGAACATATAGTACTATAAAAACAGATGTTCGCAATTATCTTTCGAGGAGAAAACTATGAATAGCGATAAAAGCAAAGCGCTGGATCTGGCGTTGGCGCAGATTGAAAAGCAGTTCGGCAAGGGCGCCATCATGAAGCTGGGCGAAGACGAAGGCGTCAATGTGTCGGTCATCCCGACCGGATGCCTGGAACTGGATATTGCGCTGGGTGTGGGCGGTGTTCCGCGCGGACGCGTGATTGAGCTCTTTGGGCCCGAAAGCTCGGGCAAGACCACCGTGGCTTTGCATATGATCGCTTCGGCCCAGAGTCTGGGCGGTGCGGCGGCGTTTATCGACGCCGAACATGCGCTGGACCCGAAATACGCCAAGGCTCTCGGCGTGGATATCGACAACCTCTACGTTTCCCAGCCGGACACCGGCGAACAGGCACTGGAAATCACCGAAATGCTGATTCGTTCCGGCGCACTGGATATCGTGGTCATCGATTCGGTGGCGGCGCTGGTGCCCAAGGCCGAAATCGACGGCGAGATGGGCGACACACACGTGGCTTTGCAGGCACGGCTGATGAGCCAGGCGCTTCGCAAACTGGCGGGGGTTTTGAATAAATCCAATACCGTGGCGGTGTTCATCAACCAGCTGCGTGAAAAAGTGGGCGTGATGTTCGGGAACCCCGAAGTTACCCCGGGCGGACGAGCTTTGAAATTCTATTCCTCGGTTCGGTTGGATGTCCGCCGCATTGAGACCTTAAAGAACGGCACCGAGATGGTGGGCAACCGCACACGTGTCAAGGTGGTGAAAAACAAGGTGGCGCCGCCGTTTAAACAGGCCGAGTTTGATATCATCTACGGCGAGGGCATCTCGTTTGAAAGCTCTCTGATTTCGCTGGGTGTGGAATGCGGGCTCATCGATAAAGCGGGTGCGTGGCTCTCCTATAACAATGAGCGCATCGGTCAGGGCCGTGACAATGCAAGGAAATATTTAATCGACAATCCGAAGATAGCGCAGGAACTGAAAGCCAAGATTCTGGACGAATACGGCCTCGGCGAAAACAAGGACGGCAAGGCGCCAAAAGCCAAGCTGAAAACCGCATCGGATGACGATTCCAAGGGTTCGGACGAATAATTTAAACTGATGAAAAGGCCGTTTATAGCGGCCTTTTTGGCACATTGTCCAAAAACAAGCGAAAAAAGTCAGATGTGAATAAATTTTTACGTTTAAACCCTACCCCTTGAAAGCGTTTTGGATATATAATATAATCCATTACGGTGGTGCAGTATTCTAGTCGGTACGCACATCTTCGAAGACGGGGCTAAAAATCCGTTAAAGAGCACATCGATGAAGTCCCTTGTGTTGGCGGCTGACGCCCAGTCGGGTGCTGATGCTGGGGGTTAAGGTTGAAGGGCGATCTGCAATGGCATGCAGGCGTTGACCCAGCTTCCGTGGAGGGCCCAAGAGGGTGGTCTTTTTTGATTACTGCTTGGGTTAAACCTGTAATGTGGCGAAATGCTATGTACAGAGTAGCTTGCCTTGAGTGGAGTAGGTGGATTTCGGATTACGCGCGTTCGTAAGCATAGGCCATGCTGGAACGGGTGATTGCCGTTTGAAACCTATTGCTGCAAAAGAGGATAGAAGATGTGGTAGTGCTGTCGAGGAAAGCTCCTAGACTGTATACCAGGCATGTTGGGGATTATAGTGTGGTCTTAATGGTAATCCGGTCACGTGTGCGGTGACGCCGCGTAATGTGTGTTAAAGGGAAACCGCTCTTTTCGGCGACGAGGAGCCATACATTGAGAAATTCTACCGGACCTATGCTGCAAGGTTTACCCAGCGTGCTACCACCGTATTATTAAAAATTAGGAAGACGGTTGTGGCAGATACAGGAAAAAAGTCAAAACAGGTTAAGAATTGGGCTTTTAAAATTTTCTTTATATCCTTACTGCTGGCGTCCGTCGTTAGCGTGGTTGCGGAGTACTTTACCCAAGGGTTATCCATCTTCGCAGCTTTTTTTATTTTGATTCTCATCGTCGGCATCGGCGTGGTGGCGGATATTGTGGGCGTGGCATTTGCCACCTGCGACCAGCAGCCGTTTATCGCCATGTCGGCCAAGCGTATCCCCAATGCCCGGGCGGCGCTGGATATGCTGAAAAAAGCGGATATCGTCTCCAACTTCTGCAATGACGTCATCGGCGACATCTGCGGCATCGTTTCGGGTGCGGCGGGCGCGGCCATCGCCCTCAAAGTGGTGAGCGAGGTGGGTACGGACGGACGTGCCTGGATGGACAGCGCCATCGCCATTGGTTTATCGTCGCTGATTGCGGCGACCACTGTGGCGGGCAAAGCGATGGGTAAGTCCTTCGCCATGAAAAAGAACCGCGAGATTGTATCCATGATCGGGTCGGTTGTCGTCTTTTTTAAGGGCAAAGATAAGGTTTAATTTTTAAAATTTAGTGGTATGATAGAAAAGCGGAAAATTCCATTGAAGCTTTTTTATTTTGATTATTGAAGGGAACAGCATGACAAAATATCTGGACAGCATCGAGAGCCCAAAGGATATCAAGGGCTTTTCGGCCAAGCAGCTGGAAGAACTGGCGGGGGAACTCCGTACATTTATCATAGAATCGGTCAAAGAGACCGGCGGGCATCTGGCTTCGTCTTTGGGCATGGTGGAAGTCACCTTGGCTTTACATACCGTCTTTGATTCGCCCAAAGATAAGATTATCTTTGACGTGGGACATCAGGCTTACGCGCATAAAATTCTGACCGGACGAAAAGAGCAGTTTAAGACCTTGCGCCAATACGGCGGTATTTCGGGCTTTTTAAAACCCCAGGAGAGCGAACACGATATTTTCGCGGCGGGACATTGCTCTACATCCATCTCGGCGGGCGTGGGCATCGCGCGGGCGCGTGATTTGGCGGGCGAGGATTTCTCGGTGGTCAGCGTCATCGGTGACGGGGCACTGACAGGCGGCATGGCCTATGAAGCGTTGAACGACGCCGGACAGGCCAAACATAAGTTCATTATCGTCCTCAACGACAACGCCATGAGCATCGCCGAAAACGTCGGTGCGATTCATACCTATTTCGGCGGCCTTCGGTCGCGTGCGGGGTATATCCGCTTCAAGCGCGAATTCGCCAATCTGCTTAAAAAAATTCCCTATATCGGAAATTTCCTATATCACATGGTGGACGGGCTGAAACGCAGAATCAAGTATCTGTTTGTCAGAGGCGTCCTGTTTGAGGAACTGGGATTCACATATATTGGCGTGGTGGACGGGCACAACATCCGGCAGTTGACCAAGGCTCTTGAAAAAGCCAAGCGCGCGGGTAAACCGGTCGTGGTTCATGTGCATACCGTCAAGGGTAAGGGCTATAAGCCAGCTGAGGACGACCCCGAGAAGTACCACGGTATTTCGGGTTGCCAATCGACCGAGCCCAAAACCGATGTCCCCAGCAATTCGCAGGTCTTCGGCAACAAGATTCTGGAGCTGGCCAAAAACAACGATAAGATTGTGACCATCTCGGCCGCCATGCCCAAGGGTACGGGGCTGGATGTCTTTAAAGAAGCGTTTCCCGAACGATTTTTTGACGTAGGCATCGCCGAACAGCATGGCGTCACCATGAGCGCTGGAATGGCGGCACAGGGGTTTATTCCCGTTTTTGCGGTATACTCCAGCTTTCTCCAGCGCGCGTATGATCAGGTGGTGCATGACGTGTGCATGCAGAATCTGCCGGTCATTTTTGCGGTGGACCGGGCTGGACTCGTGGGTGACGATGGCGAAACCCATCATGGCGTCTTTGACATCTCCTATCTGTCGCATATGCCGAACATGACGATTCTGGCACCCAGCAACCGAGAAGAG